>Ga0194131_10000716_pt1 | contig 56367 bp, 37 predicted proteins | sample TA2KigO120mmetaG_FD_148631 | JGI IMG/M metagenome (GOLD analysis project Ga0194131, IMG submission 148631) | Freshwater microbial communities from Lake Tanganyika, Tanzania - TA2015053 Kigoma Offshore 120m | ecosystem: Environmental > Aquatic > Freshwater > Lake | place: Tanzania: Lake... | reverse complement strand
CGCGCCGGCGGCGAGCAGCAGCGCGCCGGCGGTCGCCAGCGGCAGCGCCGGCCCGCGCGCGAGCCGCGCCGCCATCGCGACGACCGCGAACGTGCCGAGCGTCGCGAGCTGGCTGAGCACGCGATACTCGAAGTGGTCGCCGCCGACCTGGAAGCAGTAGTACGCGGCGTTGAACAGCACGACGGCGACGGCAGCGACCGCCGGCGCCCGCTCGAGCAGCGCGCGCGCCGCCGCGACGACGCCGCCGCGCAGGCCCGATGCGAGCCACGGCAGCGCGACCAGCGGCCACAGCCACGCGCCGTTCTCCAGCGCGAAGCAGCCGAGGTAGCGCCAACCGGCGTCGGGCCACGACGCCACGACCTTGGCGTAGTACGTGTTGGGCAACCAGTCGCCGTAGTACAGCTTGCGCCAGATCGTCAGCGCGACGATGAGCAGCAACGGCCCAAGGCCGAGCGCGACGCCGCGCAGCGCCAGCCGACCGCGCAGCAACAAGAAGCCGCCGACCGCCGCCGTCGTCGCCGCCGCCGGCAAGCCATCGGGCCGCGTCAGCGCGCCGAGCGCCGCCGCCAGCGACCAAGTCGCGAGCCAGCGCGCCGGCCGTTCGCCCGGGCCGCGGAAGGCGTGCAGCGCCCACCACACGCCGAACAGGTTGGCGAGCGGCGTGTCGAGGCCGCCGGTCCACCACTGCAACACCGTGCGGTTGCCGACCACCGCCAACAGCGCCGCGACGCCGACGATCGCCGGACTCCGCTGTCCGTCGCGCGCGCGCAGCCGATCGGCGGCGAACGCCAGCAAAACGAACTGGACGAGCCCGCAGCCGATCGAGAACGGATTGGCCGCTTCCGGCGGCGCTTCGCCGGTCAGCCCCCAGATCGCCGCCAGCACGACGACCCACAGGAAGCCAGCGCCCTCGACCGGCGCGAACGGCGCCTGGTTCCACACGATGCCGCGCCCCTCGTGCAGGTTGCTGGCGTAGCGGAAGTGGATGTAGGCGTCGTCGCAGAGGAACGCGAGTTGCCACGCGCCCCACGCCGCGCCGAGCGCCAGCGCGGCGATCGCGCCGAGGCGCCACGTCGGGCGAGCAGTCGGTGCGGCGTTTCGCGCGAGCGAGGTCATCGGGGCGCAGTATCGGCAAGGACTGCAGGCCGGCGCAAACGCGGCATGGCGATGGGGAGGTGGGGCGAGACGGGGAGCGCGTCGGCGCGATGGAGGCGACGGCCATGCGTTTCTGTGTTTCTGGATTGGCGCCCAGACCACACGCCCCCCCTTCGCACTCCCACCACCCACTCCCAAACTCCCGCCTCTCTCGCCCTCACAATCCGAGGTCGCGCACCCGCCGATAGAACGTGCTCCTCGGCATACCCAGCTTGCGCGCCGCCGCAGTCTTGTCGCCGTCGCATTCCTTGATGGCCTGCGCCAGCACGTGCCGCTCGGCGGCGCTGCGCTGGCTGCGCCAGTCGATCGCCGCCGACTCCGCGCTCCCCGCGTCATCGGCGGCAATCGCCGCTGCCGTGCGGCCGAGCACCGGCGTGCCCTCGCGCACGTGCGCCGGCAGATCCTCTGCCTGCAGCAGTTCGCCGACGCCGAGCGCGAACGCGCGCTCGACGACGTTCTCCAGTTCGCGGACGTTGCCAGGCCACGGATAGGCGGCAAGGCACGCCAGCGCCGCGCGCGAACAACCGCGCACCGGCCGGTCGAGGCGATCGTGCTGGCGGTTGCTGACAGCGAGGAAGTGGTCGATCAGCAGCGGCAGGTCGAGCAGGCGGTCCCGCAGCGGCGGCAGGCGCAGGGTGACGACCTGCAGGCGGTAGTAGAGGTCTTCGCGGAACGTGCCTTCGCGCACCATCTGCAACAGGTCGCGGTGCGTCGCCGCGACGATGCGCACGTCGACGATGCGCGGCTGGCTGGCGCCGACCGGACGAATCTCGCCGCGCTGCAGCACGCGCAGCAGCTTGACCTGCACCGCCAGCGACGTCTCGGCGATCTCGTCGAGGAAGATCGTGCCGCCGTCCGCCGCCTGGAACAGGCCGTCGCGCGCTTGCGCCGCGCCGGTGAACGCGCCCTTCTCGTGGCCGAACAGCTCGCTCTCGACGAGTTCCGGCGCAATGGCGCCGCAGTGCAGCGGGATGAACGGCTTGTGCTTCCAACGGCCGTCGAAGTGCAGCGCGCGCGCGACGATTTCCTTGCCGGTGCCGCTCTCGCCCTGGATCAGCACGGTGGCGCGTGTCTGCCGCAGTTGCGCCACGCGCGCGGTGACCTCGGCGACCGCGGGCGAGCGGCCGATGTAGTCGGCCATGCGGTAGCCGTCCTCGGACGACCGCTCCACCACCACGTGCGCCACCGGCTCGCGATCGGCGATGCGCGCCTCCGCGGCACGCACGCCGGTGACGTCCTGCAGCAGCACGGCGCGCTGGCCGTGCGGCAGGATGCGGACCTGCACGCGCAGCGAGCGCGTCGCGCCGGCCTCGGCGCCGGCCGGCAATTCGAGCTCGGCGCTGCGCGCGCCGTCGGCGACGAGGCGCTGCAGCCGCGCCACCGCGACGGTCGCGGCAGTCGGCGGCGCGCCGACGCCGAGCCCCGACAGCCAAACGGTCGCCGCCTCGTCAGCGTGGGCGACGCGGCCGTCGGCGCCGTAGATCACGATGGCCTGCTCCGGCCCGATCGACCACTCCGAACGCAGTCGCTGCAGGTCGGCGACCGAGGCTTCGGCGGCGGCGAGCGCTTCCTGCGCGCCCTCGAGCTGGCGGCGCAGCGCCACGTTCTCGCGTTCGAGCCGCGAGCGCGCCTCGCCCAGGCGCAGCATGACGCGGATGCGCGCCAACAGCTCCTCGCGATGGATCGGCTTCTGGATGTAGTCGACGGCGCCGAGCAGGTATGCGGCGAGTTTCTCCGACTCGTCGGCGAGGCGCGCGGTCAGGAAGATCACCGGCACGAACGCCGTGCGCGGATCGTCCTTGAGCCGCCGGCAGGTCTCGAAGCCGTCGATGCCCGGCATCGCGACGTCGAGCAGGATCAGGTCGAAGTCCTGCTGGCGGCACAACTCAAGGGCCTGCTGACCGCTGGCCGCGGTCATCACCACGAACTCCGAGCCGCGCAGATACACCTCGACCAGCGTGAGGTTCTGCGGCGTGTCGTCGACGGCCAGAATGCGCGCCATGGCGAGACCTCCTAGTATGCCGCGATGGATCGGCCCGTGCGCCTGCCCTGGTGGTTCCTGGTCGCCAACTTGTCGCTGACGGCGACGGCGCTCTGGCTCGGAATCAAGATCGGCGAGCGCCTTGCCTTCCCGTCGGGCCTCGCCGGCGAGCTGCCGCGCGCGCAACTCGACGCGCTCGCCATCGTTCACCGCGAGATCGCCCGCTCGCACGTCGACCCGCAGGACCAGGAAACCCTGCTCGAAGCGGCAATCGCGGGCATGGTGCAGTCGCTCGACCCCTACAGCCGCTACGTGCCGCCGGCCGAGGCGGCGGCGTACGAAGAACAGAACTCCGGCGCCTACGTTGGCATCGGCGCCGACTTCCGCGCGCTCGGCGACGAGGTCGTGCTGTGGTTCCCGCTCGCCGGCGGCCCAGCCGAGCGCGCCGGCCTGCATCCCGGCGACGTGCTGCTCGCCGTCGACGGCGTCGCGCTGACGGCGCCCGGCATGCGCGAGAACTACGTCGCGCGCGTGCGCGGCGAAGCCGGCGCCCCGGTGACGCTGCGGCTGCGCCGCGGCGACCGCGAGTTCGACGCGCCGATCGCGCGCGGCGAGGTCCACCGGCCGTGCGTCGCGTGGACGCACCGGCTGCCCGGCGAGGACGCGCTCGGCTACCTGCTGGTCACCGACTTCCAGCCCGACGCCGCCGACGAAGCGCTGGCGGCGATCGACGGGCTGCTGCGCGACGGGCCGCTGCGCGGGCTCGTCGTCGACCTGCGCGGCAACGGCGGCGGCAGCCTGCTGGCCTGCGTCGACCTCGCCAACGCGTTCGTGCCGGACGGGCTGATCGTGTCGCAGACGCGGCGCGACAGCGAGGTCGTCGAGCGCTTAGAGGCCAAGCCCGAGCGTTGCCGCTTCCCAACGCTGCCGGTGGTCGTGCTCGTCGATGCCGAGTCGGCGAGCGCGTCCGAGGTGTTCGCCGGCGCGCTGCAGGACCGCGGCCGCGCGGTCGTCGTCGGCGAGCGCACGCACGGCAAGGGCTGCGTCAACACGATCTACGCGTGGGAGGAGCGCGACTTCCGGCTCAAGCTGACGACCGGCCGCTACCGCACGCCCAACGGCCGCGACATCGAACGCCGGCTGCACCGCGCCAACGGCGACGGAGCGGCCAGCGCCGACAGCGACGCCGGCGGCATCGCGCCCGACGTCGCCGCCGCGTTGTTGGCACCGCAACGCCAGACGGCGCGGGCCGCGCTGCGCGCCCCCGAGCCGCCGGCGGCGCACCGCGAGGCGTGCGCGCAGCTGGCGCAGCAGCGCGGCCTGCGGCCGCCGACGCCGCCGCGCGCCGACGACGACGCGCAGTTGGCGGCGGCGGTGACGACGCTGCGCGCGCGGGCGGCGACACCGAAGTGACCGGCGCGGCGGCTCTGGCCTGCGGCGCTGCCTCGCCGAGGAACGCGCGCCAGCCATGGTCCCACGCGCGGCTGCGGCGCATACTCGCCGCGTGCATTCGTTGATACTCGGCATCGAGACGTCGTGCGACGAGACGGCCGCGGCCGTCGTCAAAGACGGTCACGTCGTCCGCAGCAACGTCGTGCACAGCCAGATCGCGCTGCACGCGCGCTACCGCGGCGTCGTGCCGGAGGTGGCGAGCCGTTCGCACACCGAACGCATCCTGCCGATCGTCGAGCAGGCGCTGGCCGAGGCGAACGTCGCCCCCGGCGACCTCACGGCCGTCGCCGTCACGCATCGCCCCGGCATGGTCGGCTGCCTGCTCGTCGGCATGGCGGCGGCGAAGGCGCTGGCGTGGCGCTTCGCGTTGCCGCTGCTCGGCGTCGACCACGTGCAGGCGCACGTGCACACCGGCCTGCTGCACGATCCGACGATGCCGCTGCCGGCCCTGTCGCTGGTCGCGTCGGGCGGCCACACCGCGCTCTACCTGCTCAGCGAGCCGGGCAGCAGCGTCCGACTGGGCACCACGCGCGACGACGCCGCCGGCGAGGCGCTGGACAAGGGCGCGGCGCTGCTCGGCCTGCCGTACCCCGGCGGCCCGGCGATCGAGCAGGCCGCCGCGACCGGCCGGCGCGACGCCGTCGACCTGCCGCGCACGCTGCTCGGCGCCGATTCGCTCGACTTCTCGTTCTCCGGCCTCAAGACCGCGCTGCTCTACACGCTGAAGCCGCAGCAGTCATCGGCGCCGGCCGAGCAGCCAACCGGCCAGCGACTCGCCGACCTCGCCGCCAGCTACCAGGAAGCCGTCGTCGACGTGCTGGTCGCCAAGCTCCGCCGCGCCGCCGAGCGCCACCCGGTGCGCTCGCTCTGCATCGGCGGCGGCGTGGCGCGCAACCTGCGTTTGCGCGAACGGCTGGCGCAGGACCGCGTGCTGCGGTCGCTGCGGCTCGTGCTGCCGCCGATGGCGCTGTGCTCGGACAACGGCGCGATGATCGCCGGCCTCGCGCACATCCGCTGGCAGCAGGGCGAGCGCGACCCGCTCGAACTCGACGCCACCGCCACGCCGCAGGCTGGCGGCAAGGCCAAGGCGCGTTAGCGGGCCACTTCGCCGCGGCCGAGAGCCTGCAGCACGAACGCGAGCATGCGCTCGCTGCGGAAGAAGCCGGGATCCATGTTGTGGCCGCGGCCGACCAGCAGTTCGAGCTCGGCGCTGCCGCCGGCGGCGCGCACGCGCGCGAGCAGTTCTTGCGAGTTGGCGGCGAGCGGCACCAGCGTGTCGACGTCGCCGTGCACGCAGAAGAACGGCACGCCGGCGCGCGCCAGCCGTTCGAGCCGATCGATCGGATTGTGCTGCGGCAGCGCCGCCAGCAACCCCGCTTCGTCGAGGCCATGCGCCGGCGCCGCCTTGGCGAGGCCCGGATAGCTGCGCAGGTCGCACACCGGATAGATGCCGGCGAAGGCGGCTGTGCGCTCGGGCCGGTCGGCGCCCCACGCCAGCGTCATCAGACCGCCGCGGCTGCGGCCGAGCAGCGCCGCCCGCGGCGCGAAGCCGCGCGCGCCGACGAGATGGTCGTACAGCGCGTCGAAGAGCCGCGCGCCGGCAGCGCTGCCGTACGACTCGCCGACGTCGATGCCGGCGATGGCGACGCCGCGCTGCAGCAGCCGCTCGAACAGCCAGACCTCGGCGTCGCTCGGCAGGCCAGGCAAGGTCGGCGCGTACAGCACCCACGGCTGCGGCGCAGGCGCTGGCGCGGCGGGCAGCAGCACGAAGGCCTCGCGACCGGCGAGCAGGAACGCTTCGCCCGGCAACGGCAGCGCCTTGGCGGCGCGCGGCAATGGCGCGCGCGCCGGGGTCGCCGGAACCGCGCAGGCGGCGGCGAACAGCAGCGGCAGCAGCGCGAGTTGGAGCGAGACGGCGAGGCGAGGCATCACCGCATCGTGGCCGCGCAAGCGGTGGCGGGCCAGCGGGCTGAGAGCATCATCGGTCGCGCCGCGCGATCTCGCAGCGCGCCGCCTCGACACGCCCGCGCCACGCCTTCGGCAGGTCGATGATCGTCGCCGATTGCGCCCCCGCCATGGACCCCGCCGCGCCGCGGTCCCATCATGCTCGCCCCGTGAACCCCGCCGATCAGGACGTCCGCCTGCGCCAACTGCTCGCCGACGTGCAGTCCGGCGCGCGCAGCGTCGACGACGCCGTCGCGGCGCTGCGTTCACCGCTCGCCGCGACCGGCAACCTCGGCTTCGCGACCGTCGACCACGACCGCGCCCGCCGCTGCGGCTTCCCCGAGGTGGTGTTCTGCCCCAACAAGCGGCCCGAGGACGCCGCCGCGATCGCCGCCGAGATCCTGACCCGCAGCGACCGCGTGCTGCTGACGCGCGCCGAGCCGGCGCACGCGGCCGCCGTGCAGGCGCGGCTGCCGCAGGCGATCTGGCACGAGCGCGCGCGCTGCCTGACGGTCGCGCCCGCCGCGCGCGACGAGAAGGGGCTGATCGCCGTCGTCTGCGCCGGCACCGCCGACCTGCCGGTCGCCGAGGAGGCCGCCATCACCGCGCGCTTCGCCGGCAACCGCGTCGAGCAGTTCACCGACGTCGGCGTCGCCGGCCTGCACCGGCTGCTCGCCCGCATCGACGCCATCCGCGCCGCCAACGCCATCGTCGTCGTCGCCGGCATGGAGGGCGCGCTGCCGTCCGTGCTCGGCGGACTCGTCGACCGGCCGGTCATCGCGGTGCCGACCAGCGTCGGCTACGGCGCCAACTTCGGCGGACTGTCGGCCCTGCTGACCATGCTCAACTCGTGCGCTGCCGGCGTCGCCGTGGTCAACGTTGACAACGGTTTTGGGGCCGGCTATCTCGCGTCGCAGATCAACCTGAGGACGGCCTCGCCGCCCCCGCCCCTTTGACCAACCCCGCCTCGGATCGTTCGTCCGCCCGTCCGCCCGCACGATTGGTGCTGGAAGACGGCACCGTTCTCGTCGGGCGCGGCTTCGGCGCGGCAGCCGACTCGGTCGGCGAACTGGTGTTCAACACGTCGATGACGGGGTACCAGGAGATCCTGACCGATCCGAGCTACCGCGGGCAGACGGTGTTGCTAACGCAGCCGCACATCGGCAACTACGGCGTCACCCAAGAGGACGAGGAATCGCCCAAGCTGTGGCTGTCGGGCCTCGTCGTGCGCGAGGCCTGCGAACACGCCAGCAACTTCCGCTCGGCGATGGAGCTGTCCGACTACCTCGCGCAGCACGGCGTGCCGGGCATCGATGGCGTCGACACACGCATGCTGACGCGCGCCGTCCGCGACCGCGGCGAGCAGCGCATCCTGATCACGCGCGACACAACCATCTCCGACGCGCAACTCGTCGACAAAGTGCGCAAGGCGCCGAAGGTCGCTGACGTCGACCACGTGCTCAAGGTCACGACGCAGCAGCCGTACGAGTGGAAGAAGGGCTACGAGTCGCCGTTCAGCCCGCCGGCGCCGGTGAAGGCCGGCGGCAAGCGCCGCACGATCGTCGCTTACGACTTCGGCGCCAAGCGCAACATCCTGCGCTCGCTCGCGGCCTGCGGCCTCGACGTCATCGTCGTCCCGGCCACGACGCCAGCGGCCGCCGTGCTCGAGCGCAAGCCAGACGGCGTGTTCCTCAGCAACGGCCCGGGCGACCCGGCGATCTGCCGCTACGCCATCGACGCAGCGAAGGTCTTGGTCAAGAAGCTGCCGGTGTTCGGCATCTGCCTCGGCCACCAGATCCTCGGCCACGTCTTCGGCGGCAAGACCTACAAGATGAAGTTCGGTCACCACGGCGGCAACCAGCCGGTGATCGACCTCACGACCGGCAAGGTCGAGATCACCTCGCAGAACCACAGCTACGCCGTCGATCCGCAGTCGCTGCCGGACGGCGCCGTGATGACGCACAAGAACCTCAACGACAACACCTGCGAAGGCCTGCGTCACAAGGAGCTGCCGGTGTTCTCGGTGCAGTACCACCCCGAGGCTGCGCCCGGCCCGCACGACGCGCTGTACCTGTTCAAGCGGTTCGTCGAACTGCTCGACGGCGTGACCGTGTGACGTCCCTCCTCGTCGGCGCCGAGCACGACGGCTGGCGCCTCGACGCGATCCTGCAAGGCGTGGAATGCGCCGAGATCGGGCCGCTCTCGCAGAAGAAGGCGCGGCAACTCTGCGCCATCGGCGCCGTCGCCGTCGACGGCGCGCAGGCCGACGGCAACATGCGCCTGCGCGCCGGCAGCACGGTCGCCTTCGCCGCCGAGCACGCTTCGCTCGCGCTCGACCTCGGCATCCCGGTCGCGTATGCCGACGACCGCGCGCTCGTGCTGTGGAAACCCGCCGGGCTCGCCGTGCACAAGGGCCCGCTGGTCGAAGCCTCGGTCGCCGACGCGCTGGCGCGCGAGCTGCCCGGCAGCGGCCTCGCCCACCGGCTCGACCGCGAGGCTTCGGGGCTCTTGCTGTGCGGCCGCGACTCGCGCGCGCTGGCCGCGCTCGGCGCCGCCATGGAGACCGGCGGCGTCGAACGCGACTACCTCGCGATCGTCGCCGGCGCGTTCGAAGGCGAGAGCCGCACCATCGACCTCGCGCTGCGCGTCACCGACGAGCCCGACGGCGGCAAGCCCAAGACCGTCGTCGACCCGCAGGGCCAGCGCGCCGTCTCGCATGTCACCGTCGTCGACCGCCGCGCCACCGCCACGCTCGTGCGAGTGCGCCTCGAGACCGGCCGCACCCACCAGATCCGCGCCCACCTCGCCGCCGTCGGCCAGCCGCTGCTCGGCGACCCGCGCTACGGCGACCGCAACGCCAACGACGCCGCCAAGGCGACCTACGGCGTGCGCCGCACGATGCTGCACGGCGAACGGTTGGCCTTCCCGGGCGCGGACGCCCTGCCGGTCGTCGTGCAGGCGATGCACGCGCCGGACTTCCTGCGGTTGTTCCCCAAGCTGCGCGCGCGGCGCGCGGTCTGAACCGCTGGCGGCGGCGCGCTGAGCCGCCGTGACGCGGGCCATCGGATCGGCCCAGGCCGCCGCAGCCGCCGCCGTGTCGGGCCATACGCACTTGGCGGCCCGCCGCAGCGCACGCACCGCGCGCATCCGGGCCGTCGCCTACTCGCCGATCGCGATCAGATTCCGCCCCTGCAGATCCGTCAGCTTGACGACGTTCGCCAGGTCGACGCGGAAGTCCCGGCCCAGCAGCGCGGACGACGGCGGCGGCGCGGCGGCGGCCTTCTGCGCGCCGGCAGCGATCCCGTCGAGCAGGCCGAAGACGTCCCTGCCGCGTTGTTCGACGCCGGCGAGGTGATCGACGGCCTGCGCGCGCCCGCCGACCCCGAGCGCGGCGCCGTCGGCTTCGCGCGCCAGCAGCGACCGACGCGCGAGCAGGCGCACGCTCGGCCAACCGTCGCCCATGGTGATCGCCAGCCACGCGCGCACGGCGACGGCGTGGTCCGGCGCGAAGGTCGCGGTCGGTTCGCCGAGCGCCTTGGCGGCGACAGCGCGGGCGGCGGCGTCGCCGGCGAAGAGGTTGGCCGCCGCGTCGGCTAGCGCCAGGGGCGCGCCGTCGAAGCGCTTCATCGGCGCACGGTACGCGTCGCCCCACCAGCGCCGCATCGCGTCGGCCACCCACGGCAGGCTCTTGTCGACGTGGCAGAGCGTGCACGCGTGCGGCCGGCCGGCCTCGCCGTCGCGCGCCGGATCGGGGCTGTCGATGCGGTGGCTGCGGTGGATGTCGGCGACGCCGAAGACGATCTTCGGCATGTGGCAGGCCAAGCACGACGAGCCGGGACCATCGGCGGCGTGCTTGCTGTGCGCGGCGACGTCGTTGCCGATGTCCTCGTGGCACTGCGTGCACAGCGCGTTGCCGACGACGTCGGGGCGCAGTTGGCCCTTGGGGTCGCCTTCGTGCATCGCGTGGCACGACGTGCAGGTGAGTTGCCCCTTCGTGTAGCACGTCGACGCGACGACGCCCTGGTACTCGTACGCCGTCAGCCGCGGCGTGCCGTCGCCCCAGAAACGCAGCGCGAAGGCCTCGGGGTCGCCGCCGCCGCGCACCGGCGTGTCGCGTTCGATCGGCTTGACGTGGTCACGCAACGTCTCGCCGGGCCGGAAGGTCGGACCGGTGGTGAACCACTCGCGCGCGCGCCGCGGCGGCTCGGGCAGGCGCGCGCCATGGCACTGGCCGCAGACGGCGACGGCGCGCTCCTTGTCGAGCTCATCGGGGTGGACGATCGCGTGCGCGCCGCCCTCGCCGACGCTGCGCGCGGTGGCGACGTGCCGCTCGCCGGGGCCGTGGCAGGCTTCGCAGGCGATGCCGAGCTCGGCGACGTGCGAGTCGAAGCGGTTGCCCTCCTGCAGCCGCGCCGGATCGTCGGCGCCGAGCAGGCCCGGCCGCGGGCCGGTGTTGTGGCAGAGGATGCAGTTGGTGTTCCACTCGGCGGCGTGGCCGCCGAGGCCATCGGCGTCCGGGCCGAGGAACACGCTGTCGACCGGCAGCCAGCGCTGCAGCTCGACGTGCCAGAGGATCGGCAGGCGGAAGAAGCTCGCGCCGTCGCGCAGCGTGCGCCGCTCGAAGTACTGCTGGTAGCGACGCGAGCCGACGAGCAGCTCGACCTCGGCGGTGCGCGCGACGCCGCCGAGCCGCAACTCCATGAGGAAGCGCTCACCGTCGCGGAACGGCCGCGCGCTGTCCTTGCCCTGCGCCACCGTCGCGCCATCGAACCGGCCGAGCACCGTCGTCGCCGATGGCCGCTGCGTCATCGTGCTGTGGTGCGTCGCTGCCCAAGACGCGTGCTGGTCCTGGTGGCACTCGCGGCACGCGGCCGAGCCGACGTAGCCGTCTTCGCGGTGCAGCAGCGGATCGGCGGCGGCCGCGGACTCGCCGCCGCACGCGCTCGCGGCGACGACGGCGAGCAGCGCGAGCAGGGTAGCGACGAGGAAAGTCGGCGAGGCGCGCATTACGGGTGGCACATCATCGCACGGCGGCGGGGCAGCGCGAAGCCCAGCGGCGATCACGCCGGCACGGCGCCGGCTCAGCGCCCCAGCGCCGCGAGCGCCTTCGCCTTCACCTCGGCGGCGGCGCACTCGCTCTTCTGCATGCCCTTGCGCACCAGGAACTCGACGCCGCCCTCGGCGGCCTTGCGGCCGACGAAGACCTGCACCGGGAAGCCGAGCAGTTCGTTGTCCTTGAACTTGGCTCCCGGGCTCATCGCGCGGTCGTCGAGACAGACGTCGACGCCGGCGGCCTTGAGCTCGGCGTACAGCGAGTCGGCGAGCGCGACCTGCTCGTCGCGCTTGGGGTCGAGCATGGCGACGACGCACTCGAACGGCGCGATCGCCGGCGGCCAGACGATGCCCTTGTCGTCGAAGCTCTGCTCGACGGCGGCCGCCGGCGTGCGGGAGACGCCGATGCCGTAGCAGCCCATGACGAACGGGACCGGCTTGCCGCCCTGGTCCATGAACGTCGCCTGCATCGCCTTCGAGTACTTGATGCCGAGCTTGAAGATGTGGCCGACCTCGATGCCGCGCGCCTGCTCGAGCGGCTTGCCGCTAACCGGGCAGCCCTCGCCGGCGCGCGCCGTGCGCAGTTCCTTGAACGACGGCATGCGGCAATCGCGGCCGAGGTTGACGTCTAGGCAGTGGTAGCCGGTCTTGTTGCAGCCGGTCAGCAGGTTGGTGACGCCCTGCAGCGACTCGTCGGCGAGCAGCGGCACGTCGTCAGGCAGGTTGACCGGGCCGGCGAAGCCGACGTCGGCGCCGGTCGCCGCCTTGATCTCGTCGTCGGTGGCGAGGCGCACCGCCAGCGCGTCGAGCGCGTTGGTCAGCTTGACCTCGTTGATCTCCAGGTCGCCGCGCATCATCACGGCGACGACCTTGGCCTTGGCCTTCCACGTGACGTGGTAGAGCACGGTCTTGGCCATGCGGCCGGCGACCCAGCCGGGGAAGAACGCCTCCAGCTGCGCCACCGTCTTCACGTCCGGCGTGGCGATGGTCTGCAAGGGCTTGGGCTCGCCGCCCGCGGGCGCTGGCGACAACTTGCTGACCGCCTTCTCGACGTTCGCCGCGTAGCCGCTCTCGCGGCAGAACAGGATCGAGTCCTCGCCGGAGTCGGCGATGACCATGAACTCCTCGCTGCCAGCGCCGCCGATCGCGCCCGAGTCGGCCTGCACGACCGTGTAGGCGAGGCCGCAGCGCTCGAAGATGCGGCAGTAGGCGTTGCGCATCTTCTGGTACGCGGCGTCGAGGCCCTGCTGGTCGGCGTCGAACGAGTACGCATCCATCATGATGAACTCGCGGCCGCGCATGAGGCCGAAGCGCGGGCGGATCTCGTCCCGGAACTTGTCCTGGATCTGGTAGCAGTTGACCGGCATCTGCTTGTAGCTGTTGACCTGCGCGTTGACGTACGCGGTCATGACCTCCTCGTGGGTCGGACCCAGGCACATGTCGCTGCCCTTGCGGTCCTTCAGCGTGAACATGATGCCGTCGTTGACGTAGCGGTCCCATCGGCCGCTGCTGACCCACAGCTCCTTTGGCTGGATGATCGGCAGCATCACCTCGTTGGCGCCCTCGCGGTCGAGCTCCTCGCGCACGATCTGCGCGAACTTCTTCACCGTGCGCCACATGAGCGGCGCGAACGTGTAGACGCCGGCGGCGATCTTGACGATCAGGCCGGCGCGGGCGAGCAGCTTGTGACTCGGGATCTCCGCGTCGGCAGGGTCGTCGCGGAGCGTGGCGATCAGGATCTGGGACAGGCGCATCGGAGCGGCGCACAGTAGCGCCCGCGGATGCGCATTTCCGCAATCGGCGGAGCGCCTGCGTGCCGCCGCGGGATGGACGTTCGCGCCGCGCGCGCTCTGGCTCGACGCGACGCAGAACACGTTCGGCGCCGTGACATCGAACGGCCTTGAGCTGCTGGTCGGCGCCGCCTGAGGGCGCGAGCCGGCCGATCCGGCCGCAGCCAAGGCGACGGCGCGCGGCTTCCATCGGTCGCCCTGGCATGATGCCGGCGCGCCCACCATGCGAAACCACGACCACCGCGCGTTGCTTCTCGCCGGCCTGCTCACTGCGCCGCTGCTGGCGCAGGCGCCGAGCCCACCCGCCGCCGCGGCCGCGCCACGCGCGCCGAACGTCGTGCTCGTGTTGATCGACGACCTCGGCTACGGCGACATCGGCCCGTACGGCGGCAGCACGCCGACGCCGCACCTCGACCGGCTCGCGCGCGAAGGCCGGCGCTTCACCGACTTCAGCGTGTCGTCGGCGGTGTGCTCGGCGTCGCGCGCGGCGATCCTGACCGGCTGCGTGCACGAGCGCGTCGGCATCCGCGGCGCGCTCGGCCCCGACGCGCAGCACGGCCTCGCCGCCGGCGAGACGACCATCGCCGAGTTGCTGCGCGCGCGCGGCTACGCCACCGCCTGCTTCGGCAAGTGGCACCTCGGCCATCACCCGCGTTTCCTGCCGCCGAGCCACGGCTTCGACGAGTGGTTCGGCATCCCGTACAGCAACGACATGTGGCCGCTGCACCCGGCGTACGCCGACCTGCCGAAGGAGACCGCCAAGCGCAAGCAGGGCTATCCACCGCTGCCGCTCATCGACGGGCTGAAGGTCGTCGACGCCGAAGTCGACGCCGCCGACCAGCGCACGCTGACGCGCCGCTTCACCGAGCGCGCCGTCGACTTCATCGAACGGCGCCGCAGCCAGCCGTTCTTCGTCTACCTGCCGCACGCGATGGTGCATGTGCCGCTGTTCGCCAGCGACGCCTTCGACGGCAAAACCGGCAAGGGGCGCTTTGCCGACGCGCTCGCCGAGGTCGACTGGTCGGTCGGTCAGCTGCTCGACTGCCTCGATCGCTGCGGGCTGGCCGACGGCACGCTGGTGCTGTTCACCTCCGACAACGGTCCGTGGCTGAGCTACGGCGACCACGCCGGCAGCGCTGGGCCGCTGCGCGAAGGCAAGGGCACGATGTGGGAAGGCGGCGTGCGCGTGCCGTTCGTCGCGCGCTGGCCTGGCCGCGTGCCGGCGGGCACGACGTGCGACGAGTTCGCGGCGACCATCGACCTGCTGCCGACGCTCGCCGCGCTCGCCGACGCCGGCCGTCCGGCGCTGCCGATCGACGGCCACGACATCGCGCCGCTGCTGCGCGGCGACGCCGATGCGCGCTCGCCGCACGACGCGCATGGCGGCTGGTACGACGGCCAGCTGCGCAGCGTGCGCGACGGCCGCTTCAAGCTCGTGCTGCCGCACCGCTACCAGACGCTCGCCGGCAAGACCGGTGGCCAGGGCGGCGCGCCGGCGCCGTACCAACAGTCCGAAGCGAAGCAGGCGCTGTACGACCTGAGGGCCGATCCCGGGGAACGCACTGACGTCAGCGCCGCGCACCCCGACGTGCTCGCGCGGCTGCTGCGCGCCGCCGAGGCGCTGCGCGGCGAACTCGGCGACACGACGACTGGCCGCAAGGGCGCGGCCGTGCGGCCGGCGGACCGGCTCGCCGACGGCGACGAGCGCCTGCGCTGGTGACGCAAGGGGCTGGCCGGCGACGCGACCTCTGGCACAATGTCCCTTGGCGCCGGCATGCCGTCGGTGCCCGTCATCTCGCCCATGCGCCAACGCCTCGCCCACGCGTTCGTCCTCGCCACCGCCCTGACCGTCGCCTTGCCGGCGCAGATGCAGGAACCGCCGAGCCACGTCGAGCCGGTGAACCTCGCCAGCGGCGCGCACGACAACCTCTCGCCCATCGAAGGCCTCGTCTGGTCGGACTTCGTGATCCTGCCGCAGGGCACGCCGTGGCTGCGCCTGCGTTTCCTCGGCGCCAACCTCGGCAAGGGCAGCTGGATCCGCATCACCTCGGTGCTCGACGGCGAGCACATGATCATGCGCCAGCACAACTTCGCCGAGTGGAGCAACACCAGCGCCTACTTCAACGGCAACGCCGTGATGGTCGAGCTGTTCGCCGCCCCCGGCACGACCGGCAACTCGATCGACGTGCTCGAGGCGATCGCCGGCGACCTCGACGCTTCGTTCTCCGAGCCCGACACGATCTGCGGCCAGACCGACGACCGCGTGCCGAGCAGCGACCCGCGCGTCGGTCGCCTGAGCATGGGCTGCACCGCCTGGATCATCGACGTGCCGTCGGCCGGCGCGAACAAGCTGCACCTCTCGGCCGGCCACTGCGTCGCCACCAACCCGGTGCTCAGCTTCGCGGTGCCGAACTCGCAGGCGAACTGCGCGCTGGTCGCGCCCCCGCCGAGCAAGCAGTTCGCCATCGACACCGCGACGATGCAGTCGAGCAACGGCGGCGTCGGCAACGACTGGTGGGTCTTCCGCTGCTTCCCCAACGCCACGACCGGCCGCACCTCCTTCCAGGAACAGGGCGCGGCGTTCGCGCTCGCCGCGGCCCTGCCGGCGACGGGCACGCTGCTGCGCAACTACGGCTACGGGCTCGACGGCACCAACGTGAACAACGCCACCGGCGCCAACGGCAGCTGCTCGTGCGCGTCGGCCAACGGCACCGGCACGCGCAACCAGACGCAGCAGACGCACACCGGCCTGCTCAACCAGATCAGCGGCACCTCCCTGCGCTACGACTTCGACACCTGCGGCGGCAACTCGGGCAGCGTCGTGCTGCACGGCGCGACCGACCAGGTGCTCGGCATCCACACGCACGGCGGCTGCTCGACGACGGCGGGCAGCAACAACATCGGCACCGCGATCACGCTGCCGGCGCTGCAGGCGGCGATCGCCGCGGTCGCGCCGCCGGCGGTGGCCAACGACCTCTGTTCCGGCGCCATCGCGCTAGCGCTCGGCGCCAACGGCCCGCACGACACCGCCAACGCCGGCTCAGACACCGTCGCCTGGGGCTGCGGCGTGAACGTCGGCCGCGACCTGTGGTTCCGGTACACCGCCGCCTGCGCCGGCGCCTACACGTTCTCGACGTGCACGCCGACGCGCACGTTCGACACCGTGCTCCAGGTGCTGAGCGGCTCGTGCGGCGCGATGACCGCGCTCGGCTGCAACGACGACACGGGCCTCGCCTGCGGCACCGGCTCGACGCTGACGCTGAGCCTGACGGCCGGCACCTACTACGTCCGCGTCGGCGGCTACAGCGGCGCGAGCGGCCTGTTCGACGTCGTCGTCAGCCAGCCGATGATCTACGACGCCGGGCCTTGGCGCACCAACGCGTCGGGTGGCGCCGGCGGCGCGCCGACGAGCCTCGTGCAGACCAGCGCGCCGACGCAGCACACCATTCTCGGCTACACCGCGAGCGGCGCCTTCGCGCTGGCCGACGACTTCGTCACCAACGGCCCGTGGTGCCTCGGCGCCGTCGAATTCGTCTGCTACCAGACCAGCACGACGGCGCCGTCGATCACCGGCGTCTTCCTGGAGATCTTCGGCGGCGACCCGCAGGCCGGCGCGACGCCGATCGCGGGCAGCCCGGGTTTTGCGAACAACCTCGCGACGACGGCGGGTTACCTGGTGACCAACACGATGACGGGCGAGTACCGCGCGCTCGAAACCACGCCCACCGACGGCGCGCGGCCGCTGCAACTCGTTCGCGTCAACTTCCCGGCGAGCCTCAACCTGAACTCGTCGTCGCTGCCGGGCGGCCGCTACTGGCTGCAGGTCCGCTTCACGGGCAGCGGCGCGACGGGCCCGTTCGTGCCGCCGATCACGATCCGCAACGTCGGCGACACCGGCGACATGAAGCAGTGGAACGGCTCCGCGTGGACGCCGACGACGAGCGGCGCGTTCCCGCAGGGCATGCCGTTCAGACTCTACGGCGCGTCGCTGTCGGCGCCGGCGGCGATCACGCCGCTGTCGGGCGGCTGCGGCACAACGACGCTGACGGTCAGCGGCGCGCTGCACGCCGGCGGCTTCGTCCACGTCGAGCTCAACAACCCGAATCCGGCGTCACTCCCGCTGATCCTCATCGGCCTCAGCGACCCGAACGTCTCGTTCGCGCCGTCGTGCTCGTGCGCGCAGCACGCCACCCTCGACGTCGTGCACCTCGGCACGAGCTACCGGATCCAGGCGCCGCCGTCGCCCGCGTCGCTCGGCTTCCAGTTCTTCGTGCAGGGCGACGAGATCTTCGGCGCCACGCAGCCGTGCGACATTGGCCTGGGCTTCCGCTTCGGCCTGACCGACGGCTACCGCGTACGGCTGTACTGACGCGGGACGTCCTGACCTGGCCTCAGCCCTTCGCACTGCTGGCGTCTCAAGTGCTTGCCCCTCAAAGACGAGGACTCTCCACAGGATTATCCACGACGGGATTTCGCGCGGATGACGAAGCCGCGACGCGGCGACCGGACTTTGTCCTCGCGCGCATTGGCGAGCATCGCAATAGTCCCTGCCCAAAATGCCTCGCCGCCAAGACCTGAAGTCGATCCTGATCCTGGGTTCCGGGCCGATCGTCATCGGCCAAGCCTGCGAATTCGACTACTCGGGCGTGCAGGCGTGCAAGGCGCTGCGCGCCGACGGCTTCCGGATCGTGCTGATCAACAGCAACCCGGCGACCATCATGACCGATCCCGAGATGGCGGATCGGACCTACATCGAGCCGATCACCGCCGACGTCGTCGCCAAGATCATCGAGCAGGAGCGGCCCGACGCGATCCTGCCGACGCTCGGCGGCCAGACGGCGCTCAACTGCGCGATGCAGCTGCACGACATGGGCGTGCTGGAGAAGTTCCAGGTCGAGATGATCGGCGCGCGCCCGGCGTCGATCCAGAAGGCGGAGGGCCGCCTCGAGTTCCGCGACGCGATGGAGAAGATCGGGCTCGCCTGCGCGCGCTCGCGCCTCGCGTACTCGATGGACGAGGCGCGCAAGGCGCTCGACGAGATCGGGCTGCCGGCGGTCATCCGCCCGGGCTTCACGATGGGCGGCAGCGGCGGCGGCATCGCCTACAACCTGCAGGAGTTCGAGGAGATCTGCGCCCGCGGCCTGCAGCTGTCGCTCAACAGCGAAGTGCTGGTCGAGGAGTCGATCGCGGGCTGGAAGGAGTACGAGCTGGAGGTCGTCCGCGACAAGAACGACAACGTCATCATCGTCTGCTCGATCGAGAACTTCGATCCGATGGGCGTGCACACCGGCGACTCGATCACGGTCGCGCCGGCGCAGACGCTGAGCGACCGCGAGTACCAACTGATGCGCGACGCGGCCATCGCGTGCATCCGCGAGATCGGCGTCGACACCGGCGGCAGCAACGTGCAGTTCGCGATCAACCCCAAGGACGGGCGCATGATCGTGATCGAGATGAATCCGCGCGTCAGCCGCAGCTCGGCGCTGGCGAGCAAGGCGACCGGCTTCCCGATCGCCAAGATCGCCGCCAAGCTCGCCGTCGGCTACACGCTCGACGAGCTCGACAACGACATCACGAAGACGACGAAGGCCTGCTTCGAGCCGACGATCGACTACTGCGTCGTCAAGTTCCCGCGCTGGGCGTTCGAGAAGTTCCCGACCGCCGATTCGGTGCTGACCACGCAGATGAAGTCGGTCGGCGAGGTGATGGCGATCGGCCGCACCTTCAATGAGGCGATGCAGAAGGCGCTGCGCGGCCTGGAGACCGGCCGCAATGGCTTCGGCAACGTGCCCGGCATGCCGCACTGCAAGCCCGAGGACTGCAATGCCGAGGCGGTCCGCCCCCACCTCGCCACGCCGCGCGCCGACCGCATCGACTGGGTGCGCACGGCGATGCTCGCGGGCATGTCGAACGAGGAGATCCACGACACGAGCCGCATCGACCCGTGGTTCCTCGACCAGTTGCGCACGCTCGTCGCGCACGAGCAGGCCATCGTCGCCGCGTGCGGCAAAGGCATGCAGGCGCTGACCGCGGGCTTCCTGCGCAAGACCAAGCAGCTCGGCTTCAGCGACCGCCAGATCGCCGCGGCCTTCGCCGGCAAGGTCAGCGAGTGGACAGTGCGCGAGCACCGCAAGAAGCTCGGCGTCGTGCCCGTCTACAAGCGCGTCGACACCTGCGCCGCCGAGTACCCAAGCCACACGCCGTACCTGTACTCGACCTACGACGGAACCGAGGACGAGGCCGGCGTCGACGGCATGGCCGGTGCGCCGAAGCAGCGCGTGATCGTCCTCGGCGGCGGCCCCAACCGCATCGGCCAGGGCATCGAGTTCGACTACTGCTGCGTGCACGCCGCGCTGGCCCTGCGCGAGTTGGGCCACGAGACGGTGATGATCAACAGCAACCCGGAGACCGTGTCGACCGACTTCGACACCTCCGACATGCTGTTCTTCGAGCCGCTGACGCACGAGGACGTGATGAACGTCGTCGACCGCATCAGCCCGCGCGGCGTGATCGTGCAGTTCGGCGGCCAGACGCCGCTCAACCTCGCGCGCGGCCTGATGGAGCACGGCGCGCCGCTGGTCGGCACCAGCGTCGACTCGATCGACGCCGCCGAGGACCGCGCGCTGTTCAGCAAGCTGATCGAGGAACTGGGCATCGACCAGCCGCCGAACGGCATGGCGGCGAGCGCCGACCAGGCGATCGCGGCGGCCGAACGCATCGGCTACCCAGTGCTGGTGCGGCCGAGCTTCGTGCTCGGCGGCCGCGCGATGGAGGTGGTCTACGACCGCGCCGGCCTGCACTCGTACATGGAGCGCCACCGGGCGTTCTCCCAGGAACGGCCGCTGCTGGTCGACAAGTTCCTCGACGCCGCCATCGAGGTCGACGTCGACGCCATCGCCGACGGCGAGAACGTCGTCATCGGCGGCATCATGGAGCACATCGAGGAGGCCGGCATCCACTCCGGCGACTCCAGCTGCTCGCTGCCGCCGTACTCGCTGTCCGACGCGCTGCGCGACGAGATCGCCGAGAAGACGCGGCGCCTGGCCAAGGCGCTGAAGGTCATCGGCCTGATGAACGTGCAGTGGGCCGTGCGCGGGACCAAGGTCTACATCCTGGAGGCCAACCCGCGCGCGTCGCGCACCGTGCCGTTCGTCAGCAAGGCGATCGGCCAGCCGCTCGCCAAGATGGCCGCGCGCCTGATGCTCGGCGAGACGCTGGCGCAGGTCGGCGTCGTCGAGCGCCTGGAACCGCCGTTCTTCTCGGTGAAGGCACCGGTCTTCCCGTTCAACAAGTTCCACGGCGTCGACACGATCCTCGGGCCCGAGATGAAGTCGACGGGCGAGGTCATGGGCGTCGACGCGCGCTTCGGCACGGCGTTCGCCAAGGCGATGGTCGGCGCCGGCAACGCGCTGCCGCGCGACGGCAAGGTGTTCGTCTCGGTGCGCGACGAGGACAAGCGGCTGATCGTGCCGCTCATCGACCGCCTGCACGCGCTCGGCTTCGAGATCGTCGCCACCGGCGGCACGGCGCGCACGCTGCAGACGGCGGGCATCCTGGTGCAGCGCGTGATGAAGATCCACGAGGGCCGGCCGCACGTGCTCGACCTCGTCGTCAACCGCGAGGTCCGGCTCATCATCAACACGCCCAGCGGCCGGCGCGAGCGCAGTGACGACCGGCTGATCCGCAGCGCAGCGGTCAACCACCGCATCCCGTGCATCACCACGCTCTCGGCCGCCTCGGCGACCATCCAGGGCATGGAGGCATGGCTCAAGAAGCCACTGTCGGTGACGCCGCTCCAGCAGTACCACGGGCAGTTGACCTGATCGCGCGCGCTGACGCCTGCGGCGCGCTGGCCGGCTCCCCGGCAGCGCGCAGGCCTTCGCCGCATGAATCCGCGCCAGCCTGTCCCCTGGCTGACGATTTCCAGCAAGTAGTTGTCCGCGCCAGCCCGCCCGCGTTGTTGCCCACCTTGCACCCACTCCCGCCGACCCTCTCCGTCATCGCCCTCGTCGCCGCCGCCACGGCACAGCAACCGGGAGGGGATCCGCTCGCGCCGGCGCGGCAGGCCGTCGCCGCGTCGGCGCTGCTCGAGGACCTGGCCGCCGCGCCGATCGACGCGCCGCTGCAGGCCTTCGTCCGGACGCTGGCGGCCGACGCCGAACGCGCGACGCCGGAGCGCGTCAAGGTACGCGGCAGCAAGCGCGCCGCCCGCGCCGTCGAGTTCGCCAAGGAACCGGAGTTGCTGCCGCGGCGCGTCGAGTACCGCTTCGGCCTCGGCACGATCGCCGCCCTCGGCGACGGCAAGGCCGCCGCCAAGCCGTCGCCGGGCAAGGCCGATCCGATCACGCTGCGGCAGGCGCTGCTCGGCTGCGTGCCCGACGCCGACAAGGCGCTGGCGGCGCTGCTGCGCCGGCTCGACGTCGACGTCCGCGGCGACGCCTTCGCCGCCTTCCTACAGGGCTGGCGCAACGAGGACGAGTCGTTCTACGAGGCGCTCGACCGCACGGCCGGCACCAAGGACAGCGTGTTCTTCTTCGACGTCATGCTCGACGACTTCCGCGGCCAGTTCGGCAAGGGCGAGTCGGGGCAGAAGCTCGGCGGCGGCCTGCGGACGGCCCACGACGCGCTGCACGACGCCTTCCTCGCCTACCGCCAGTACCGCGGCTTCCGCGAGGCGATCGCGTGGTCGCTCGTGCTGCCGCCGGCGGCGCCGCTGCCGGCCCGCCTCGCCCGCTACGAGGCGAAGGCCGAGGGCGCGTACTCGCTGCGCGAACAGGCGGTGATGGCAGGCGAGGCGTTGGACCACGACGTCGAGGCCGTGGTCGCCGCGGTGCTCGCCGACGCGCCGCCGCTGCCGCAGCCGGTCTGGTCGGCGCCCTACGACCCCTACCGCGCCTGGAACGCGCGCTTCGCTGGCCTGCAGGCGCGGATGATCGAGCGCGCCGGCTCGACCGACGCCTTCCTCGCGACGGCGAGGGAACGCCGGGCGGCGCTGGCGACGACGCTGCAGACGCGCGCGACGGCGATCGTCGCCGCGCCTGCCAAGGACCGCTGACCAGCGCGTGGATGCGCGCTCGGGACGCCGCCGAAGACCGCAGGGGCATCTGTGGACACGCGCTGGCACGGCGGCGCGCGCCCGAACGCGCAGGCGCATGCCCGACGGCGTGGCCTCCCGTGACGCCGGCTCCTAGGATCGCGCCATGCCCGAAACCGCGCCGCGCCACGATTCCACGCTCGCCAAGGAAGTCGCGAGGTTCTGCCGCGCCAACGCGCCTGCCGTCCAGCGCCGGCGCGCTGACTTCGCCTCCCAACCGGTGTGGGCTGCCGCAGCGCGCACGGGCACCGAGCTGTGGCTCGACACCGGCGACGTCGACGCCGCGAACGAGCTGTGGGTCCGCGAATTCTCGGCGCTGACGACCAACAACACGCTGCTCAACAAGGAAGTGCAGAAGGGCATCTACGACGCCCTCGTGCCGGCGGCGAAGGCGCTGCTCCTGCGACTCGACCCGGCGATGCCGGTGGACCGCCTGGTGCAGGAGATCGCGTTCGTGCTCAACGCCGTGCACGGCCTCAAGCTGGTGCGCACGTTCGACGCCGACGTCTCGGTCGAACTGCACACTGCCACCGCCCACGCCGTCGACGCCGCCTACCAGTACGGCAAGCGCTTCGCCGCCATCTGCCCCGACCGCTTCATCGTCAAGGTGCCGCTGTCGCCGGCCGGCCTGCTCGCCGCGCGCCGCCTGCACGATGACGGCATCCGACTCAACTTCACGCTCGGCTTCTCGGCGCGGCAAAACTGGCTGATCGCCAGCTACAGCAAGCCGGACTGGTGCAACGTCTTCCTCGGCCGCATCAACGCCTTTGTCGCCGACAACAAGCTCGGCGACGGCAAGAACGCCGGCGAGAAGGCGGCGCTCGCCAGCCAGCGCGGGCTGCGGCGGCTGGCCAAGGAGCAGGGCAGCAAGACCAAGCAGATCGCCGCGTCGATGCGCAGCGGCCAGCAATGCGCCGATCTGCTCGGGCTCGACACCTTCACCATGCCCACCGCCGCGGCTAAGGAGTTCCTGGCCACCAACCCGCCGGCGGCGGCGCTGATCGACAAGACCGGCGGCGATCCGGCGGTCGCGTTCGCGCCGACCGCCGACGTCGCCGGCGATCGCCTCGACTGCTTCTGGACCATCTCCACGGCCTTCGAGCAGGCGGCGACCGCCGTCGGCAAGCTCGACCCCAAGTCGGCGACGGCCGACGACGTTGTGCGCACGCTCGCGGCCCACGGCGCCGGCGACCTGTTTCCGGCGTTCGCCGCCGACGAGGCGGCGCGGGTCGCCAAGGAAGGCAAGATCCCCGTGCACGCCAGCTGGCGCGACCGCGTGCGCGCCGGCTCGGCGAGTTGGGACGGCGTGCTGACCGCGGCCGCGCTGGCGAGCTTCACCGTCGACCAGCAGGCGCTCGACGACCGTATCCGCCGCTTCCTCTGAGCCCCCGGGACGACATGACACCGCCGGCTCCTGGCTGGCCCTTGTCGGCCGCCATCGCGGCGCCGAAGCGCCCGCGCCGACGAGCGACGGTTCGAGGACGTGCACTGGCGGCGCGCGCCGCGCGCGCCCGCCGAGGAACGCGGCATGCGCTGGCTCGGCGAAGCGGCCCGCCTGGGCTGCGGCAACGTCGGCTGGCTCGCGATCGGGCCGGAGTTCGAGCCGCTGCTGGCGCTGCCGGGTTTCGACGCCGTGGGCGACAGCCCGTGGGCAACGCGCGGAAGGCGACCGCCGACCGCTGCGGGACATCCCGTAGCGACGCCCGGGAACCGCGCCGCGGCAACGGCGTTACCGCGGCGCCGCACGGCCTAGGCCCCCCCCCGGTCGGACTGGCAGAATCAATGAGCCATCGCGGCCCGCGCTTCGTTGCAGGCCGCTCGCAGGAACCCAGCATGCGCCACCCCGCCGCCCCCCGCCTCCCGCTCGCCCTGTTGTCCTTCGCCGCGCTGATCGCGGCCCTGAGCGCGCAAGGCGCGCCGATCGGCTTCGAGGAGCGCTGGGCGCTCGCCGACGACCGCGCCGCGCTGGTGGCGACGCTGATCCAGGGTTCGCCGGAGTGGCACTACTGGCGCTGCCGCGAGCGCCTCGACGCGCGCGACTTCGCCACCGTGCGCCGCCTGCTGGCCGAGTGGCAGGCGCGGCACGGCGAGTCGACGCAGTGGCGCGAGATCCGCGATCGCGAGCTGCTGCTCAGTCACGCCAGCGACCCGCAGCGGACCTTCCAGCAACTGCGCGCGCGGATGGGCTACACGTACGGCCAGCGTCCCGACGACGAGACGCGACAGGAACCGCTGCCGACGCGCCTCGACCCGGCGCTGCTGTCGCCGACGACCCTGGCGCAGCGCGCGCGCGAGCGCCACCCGGACAGCGTCAACGGCTTCGCCGACCTCGCGCTGCCCGGGCTCGCCACGGCCGAGCTGACCGACGCGCAGCTCACGTCGCTGCTCGGCCGCCTGCAGCGGGCCGACGTCGACAACCTGCCGCAGCTCGTCGTCCGCCAGTCGCGCACGCGCTTCGCTTCGCCGTTCGGCTCGCTGACCGTGCACAAGCAGATGAGCCTGCCGCAGCTCGAGGAATGCGCGCGCCTGCTGCCCGACCTGTTGCGCCAGCCGAAGTTCGTCGAAGCCTGGCTCGATTGCCTGGCGCCGTCGAGCGACCAGTCGCTCGACGACCCGACGACGCGCGCGGCGCACCTCGCCGGGCTGTGGGAGTTCGCGCAGCGGCTGCCGGCGCAGTTCAACTCGCTCAAGGCGCACGTGCTGCACTGGCAGCTGCGCCTCGACCTCGCCCAGGGCACGCTCGACAAGGAGCGCTTCCTCGCCTACCTGCGGCTGCCGCGCCGCAGCGGCCCGGTGGCGCGCACGCGCCTGGAGGCCTTCCCGCGCGCCGACGAGCACGTCGACCTGCGCCGCGCCTTCGACACCGGCTTCGCCGCGGTCGGCGACGACACCGGGCTCTTGCGCGCGTGCCTGGAGCGCCTGTTCGCCGCTGAGGACGCCTTCGAGCCGTACGCCGAGTGGCTGGACGGCGCCTGGACCAAGGCCGTGCTCGCCGAGACCAAGCTGATGCTCGGCCAGGGCGACCCGCAGCGCTGGTACGGCCTGCTCGACGACCCGACGCGCCTCGAGGCGCTGCGGCAGCGCGTCGAGATCCGCTTCGCCGCCGAGCAGAAGACGCGCTTCGCCGCGAACGACACGGTGTCTCTGCTCGTCGACGTGAAGAACGTCAAGAAGCTCGTGGTGAAGGTCTTCGCCGTCGACGCCTTCCGCTACCACGTCGAGAAGCAGAAGGAGGTCGACGCCACCATCGAGCTCGACGGCGTCGTGCCGAGCTTCGAGCAGGCGCAGGACCTGACCGAACCGGAGATCCGCCGCGTGCGCCGCACGTTCGACCTGCCGATGCTGACCGAGCCGGGCACCTACGTGGTCGAGTTCGTCGGCGGCGGCATCAGCAGCCGCGCCGTGGTGCACAAGGGCAGTCTGCGCGCGGTCGGCCGCCTCACCGCCGCCGGCCACGCCTTCGCCGTGTTCGACGAGGCCGGGGTCCGCGTCCGCGACGCCGTGGGTTGGTACGGCGGCCGCGAGCTCGCCGCCGACGCGCGCGGCGAGATCCACCTGCCGTTCACCAGCGAGGAGGCGCCGCGCAAGCTGGTCCTCGCGCACGGCAACCGCTCGGCGATCGCGCCGTTCGTGCACCGCGCCGAGTCGTTCGACCTGAGCGCCGGCGCGCACATCGAGCGCGAAGAACTGGTCGCCGGCCGCACGGCGAAGCTCGTGCTGCGGCCGTGCCTGCGCATCGCCGGGCGCGAGGTCTCGCTCGGCCTGCTCGAAGGCGGCGCGACGCTGGCGCTCTCCGCCACCGACCTCGACGGCCGCGCGACGCTGCAGGAGGTGCGCCTGCCCGAGCTGCGCGACGGCCGCGAACTCACGCACGAACTGGCCGTGCCCGAACGGCTGCAGCGCCTCGCCGTCAGCCTGCGCGGCAAGGTCAAGGCGCAGGACGGCAAGCTGGTCGACGTCGCGACGGGGACGACGGACTTCGTCGTCAACGGCATCGACCAGGGCGCTGGCACCGCCGCGCCGATGCTGCTGGCGACGCCGGACGGCTTCGCGCTCGAACTGCGCGGCAAGGACGGCGAGCCCAAGGCCGGCCGCACGGTCGACCTCGAGCTGCGATTGCGCGACTTCGTCGATCCGGTGCAGGTGGCGCTGCAGACCGACGCGGCCGGTCGCATCGCGCTCGGCGGCCTGCCGGGCGTGCTGCAGCTGACCGCGCGGACGGCCGGCTACCAGGGCCGCTTCGACCTGCCGCAGGCGCGCGCCACCTGGCCCGACGTCCTGCACGGCCGCGCCGGCGAGACGCTGCGGCTGCCGTGGCGCAGCGACGCGACGACGCCGTCGCGCATCGAGCTGTCGCTGCACGACAACCGCATTGATCGCTTCGGCAACCTCGCGGTCGTCGACGGCTTCCTCGAGCTGCGCGGCCTGCCCGCCGACGACTTCACGCTCGTCGACCACGTCAGCGGCCAGCGCGTGCGCGTGCGCGTCACCGACGGCGCGGCCAGCGACGGCTGGCTCGCCAACCGCGAACGCATCCTCGAGGCCACCGATCCGGCGCCGCTGCAGCTGCAGCCGCTCGCCATCGAAGGCGACGAGCTCGTCGTGCGCGTCGCCAACGCCACGCCCGACACGCGCGTCCACGTCGCCGCCGCGCGCCACCTGCCGGACCGCGCGCTGTTCACGGCCCTCCACGCGCCGATGCCGCCGGAGGCCGCGGTGGAGTACGCCGCGTCGTCGGACAGCCAGTTCGAGTCGGGCCGCGAGCTCGGCGACGAGTTGCGCTACGTCATGGAACGGCGCTTCCAGCAGAAGCACCCGGGCAACATGCTCGCCCGGCCCGGCCTGCTGCTGAATCCGTGGGCGACGCAGGACACCACCAACGCCGCAGTCGGCATCAGTGGCGGCGCGGGCCGCGGGTACGGCGGCCGCGGCGGCGCTGCGCGCAAGGCGGCGTCGATGTCGCCCGGCCCGGCGGGCGAGGCCCGGCCCGGAGAAACGGCGCCGGCGGACCACGCCAACCTCGACTGGCTCGCGGGCAGCGGCGCGCTGCAGGCCAACCTCGCGCCCGACCGCGACGGCGTCGTGCGCGTCAAGCTCGCGGCGCTCGGCAGCGGCGGCTTCGTGACCGCGCTGGCGATCGACGGTCCGCAGCGCGCGCAGCGCCAACTCGTCCGCGCCGAGGCCCCGGCGACCGTGCGATCGCGCGCGCTCGCCAAGGCGCTCGACGCGGCGACGCCCAAGGTCGAACAGAAGCGCATCGAGTTCTTGCCGGCGGGCAAGGCGGTCGAACTCGCCGACCCGCGCGGCGCCGAGGTCGCGATCCACGACACGCTCGGCGACGGCTACCGCCTGCTGCAGTCGGTCGCGCGCAACGACGAGTTCGCGAAGTTCGCGTTCCTCGGCGACTGGGCGGCCAAGTCCGCCGACGAGAAGGCGACGCTCTACCGCGAGCACGCCTGCCACGAGCTGCACTTCTTCCTGTTCCGCAAGGACCGCGCGTTCTTCGACGCGGTGATCAAGCCGTTCCTGCAGCAGAAGCTGGAGAAGGACTTCCTCGACCGCTGGCTGCTCGACGAGGACCTGACCGGCTACCTGCAGCCGTGGGCGTTCGCGCGCCTGTGCCTGGTCGAGCGCGTGCTGCTGGCCCAGCGCCTCGACGCCAGCGGCCGCGCGCGCATCGCCCGCACCGTGCGCGACGCGCTGCAGCTGCGCCCGGCCGACGTCACGCGGCTCGGCGAGCTGTTCGCGCAGGCGCTGGTGCTCGACGCGATGGACGGCGACGCGGGCAGGCAGGCCGACAAGATGCTCGCGCAGCTGAACAAAGAGCTGGGTGAGGTCGCGGAGGCCCGGAACGTTGTGCGGCGCTTTGGCGAGCAGCAGGAAGCGGGCGCGCCGCCCGCCGCGGGCGGCGCACCGGCGCCCGCCGGCCCGACGACCGGCGGCGCGGGCGGCCCCGAGGACCGCGGTCCCGGCAAGCCGGGCGGCGGCGCCAAGGGCGGCGAACTCAAGGACGACGCCGGGCGACCCGGCGCTGGCGACGAGAAGGCCAAGGCCGACAACGCCTTCGACAGCAACCAATGGAACAGCGCGGCTGGCCTCGGCTACGGCAGCAGCCAGCTCGCGGCCGAGCGCGCCCAACGCGCCCGCGGCGACGCGCCGGCGCTGTTCCGCGCCGTCGCCAGCACGCAGCGGCTCGTCGAGAGCAACTGGTGGCGCATGCAGGCCGGACAGGTCGGCGCCGACGCCGTGGCGCCGAACCGCTTCTGGGCCGAGTTCGCCGAGGCGAAGCCGGGCCTGCCGTTCGTCTCGACCGCGCTCGCCGAGGCGAGCGGCACCTGCATGGAAATGCTGATGGCGCTCGGCGCCATCGACCTGCCGTTCACCGCCGGCAAGCACGAGTACGCGCCGGGCCGCTTCACCGCCGGCAGCCCGCTGCTGCTGGTGCGCAAGGAGGTCGTGTCGGCCGAGGCCGCCGCGGCGCAGGCGCCGCTGCTGATCGGCCAGAACTACTACCGGCTCGACGAGCGCCACCGCATGGTCAACGGCGAGCAGCGCGACGCCTTCGTCACCGACGAGTTCCTCGTCGACGTGCCGTACGGCTGCCAGGTGGTCGTCACCAACCCGACGTCGACGCCGCGCACCGTCGACCTGCTGTTGCAGGTCCCGCAGGGAGCGCTGCCGGTGCAGCAGGGCTTCTGGACGCGCGGCAAGCCGACGCAACTCGGCGCCTACGCGACGGCGACCGTCGACTACGCGTTCTACTTCCCGGCTGCCGGCAGCTTCCCGCACTTCCCGGCGCACGCGTCGCAGAAGGACAAGGACGGCGTCGATCGCCACGCCACTGCGGCGCCGGCGAAGACGCTGGCCGTCGTGGTGACGCCGAGCAAGGTCGACGCCGCGTCGTGGGAACACGTCTCGCAGCGCGGCACGGCCGCCGAGGCGCTCGCGTGGCTCGAACGCGAGAACGTGCACGCCGTGCCGCTCGCGCGCCTCGCCTGGCGCATGGCCGACAAGGAGTTCTTCGCGCAGGCGCTGGCCGCGCTGCGGACGCGCCACGCGTTCGACGAGACGCTGTGGTCGTTCGCGCTGCTGCACGGCGACGCGCAGGCGACCCGCGAGCTGCTGCAGCGCGTCGGTCGCAACCTGCTCGAGGTCGGCATGGCGATCGATTCGCCGCTGCTGACGATCGACCCGATCGCCGAGGACGCCATCGAGCAGGCCGAGTTCGCGCCGCTGGTGCACGCCCGCGCCCACCGGCTCGGCGACCGGCGCGTGATCGGCAACCCGGCGATGATGGCCCGCCACCAGCAGCTGATGGCGTGGCTCGGCTACCAGCCGAAGCTCGGCGCCGAGCACTGGCTGCGCGTCTGCCAGTTTCTCGCCCTGCAGGACCGCATCGACGACGCCGTCGCCGCGTGGCAGCGCATCGACGCGAGCCAGCTGGCGAGCCTGCTGCAGTACGACTACCTGACCGCGTGGCTGTCGTGCTGCACGGGCGAGACCGCCCGCGCGCGCGAACTGGCGACGCGTCACCAGGACCACCCCGTCGCGCACTGGCGGCAGCGCTTCCGCGACGTGCTGGCGACGCTCGACGAGGCCGACGGCAAGGTCGCTGGCCCGGACGCCGGCGCGACGGTCGATCCGGCGGCGAAGGCCCCAGCGCTCGAGCTCTCGGTCGTCGACGGCGCCGTGCAGGTCGCGGCGCGCAACGTCGCCCGCGTCGAGCTGCGCTGGTACGAACTCGACGTCGAGTTCGCCTTCTCGGCGCAGCCATTCGCGGCGGCTGAGGGCACGGCGGCGGCCTTCGTGCGGCCGACGCTGATCGAGACGCGCGACGTTCCGGCAGGACAAGATCCGCTCGCCATCGCGCTGCCGGAGCGCTTCCGCCAGCGCAACGTGCTCGTCGAGGCGCGCGCCGGTGGACTGGTGCGCAGCCAACACGTCTTCGCCAACGCGCTCGACGCGCGCTTCCTCGAGTCGATGGGCCAGGTCGTCGTCACCGCGCGCGGCGCCAAGACGCCGGCGCCGAAGGTCTACGTCAAGGTGTTCGCGCGCCTTCCCAACGGCGCCGTGCGCTTCCACAAGGACGGCTACACCGACCTGCGCGGCCGCTTCGACTACGCGTCGCTGTCCGACGACCCCAACGCCGGCGCGACGCGCTACGCGGTGCTGGTGCTCGACGAGCAGCGCGGCGCGGTCATCCGCGACATCGCGCCGCCGGCGAAGTGAGGCGGGGCGGCGCGCTGCCGCCCGGAAACGCCGCGCGGCCGGAGGTCCGGCCGCGTGCGCTGCTGTCCTTGGACCGCTCCCTGCCGACTGCGCCGCAGTCGCCGCAGCCGGTCACGAGCCGCCGGTGTCCAGCGGCGGACCGCTGCTCGCACCGCTGCTCGGGGGACCCTTCTTCTTGCTCTTGCTGATCCGAGGCCGACCGGCCTTGGTGCCGCAGCCTTCTCATTCACTCGGTAGCGGCAGGCCCTGCAGGTCCTCGATCTCCATGCGCGCGAGGCGGATGGCTGCTTCGACGTCGCCTTGGTGCTTCTGCTTGCTGGCGGCATCGCCGGCCTGCTCGGCGAGCAGGCGGTAGTTTTGGCGGGCGGCCTCGATCTCCGGCTCCCACTCGGCGCGGTCGAGGCCTTCGAGGCGCATCAACCACGTGCTGTAGAACTGGGCGCGGGCGAGGGCTTCGCGCGCCTCGGCCAGCAGGCGCGGGTCGGTCGTCGACTCGCCGGACATCTGCTCGACGAGCGTCTCCAGCTCCTCGCGAGCGGTCGGCAGGTCGCTCGCCAGCATGCGGGCCTTGTTGAGCTCGATCTGGATGCGCTGCGCGGTGCGCGCGTCGACCGCGTCGGGGTTCTTCGGCAGCGCCTTGAGCGCCTGGTCGTACAGCTTGACCGCGCCCTTCCAGTCGGCGCCGTCCGCGGCGGCGTGCGCCGCGACGAGGACCGCGTCGGCCTCTTCGAGCACCAGACGGTCCTGGCCAGGACCTTCATGGTAGGCCCACGCGCCGATCGGCAGCGCGAGCCAGGTCACCAAGAGGAGGTTTCGCATGCTTGGGCTCCGTCGGAAACGGGCGCGATGGCCGAACGCGCCGAGCGCGCGCTCATCACCGACGCGGAAGTCTATCGGCAGGCGGCAGCCAGTGGGCAGCGGCGCGCCGGAAAGTTGCATCGGCGGCACACGCCAGCACGGCGCCGACGGCGTATGCGACGAGGTCCGCCGCCTTGGCACCGTGGCCGAGCAGCAGGGCGCCGACCGCCGTGCCTCGCAAGGACAGGAGCCACGGCCAGTCCAGCAGCTGCGACGCCTCGACCGCGGCCGACAGCAGCCAGGCCGCGGCCGCGAGCCGCCCGCCGGCCGCCGCCGGGACGGCAAAGACGCCGAGCCAGAACGCCGCGACGGTCCACAGCGCGTCGCCGGTGTGTTCGGCGAACACGCCGGGCAGCGGGAAGCGCCGCGACAGCAGGCCGAGCGCGATCGTCGTGGCCAGGGCCAGCGCCACGACCGGGCGCCGGCGCGGCGGCGGCGACGGCGCGGCGGCGCTCACGCCGCCGCCGCGGGCAGCAGCCGGACACCGGCGCGCAGCCGGCTGCCGAAGGCTGCCAGCAGCAGCGGCAGCGCCGCCAGCAAGGTCGCCGCCGCGACGATGGCGATCAGCGCGTACTCGCGCCGCGTCAGTCGCTGCAGCAGCGGCTTGCGCGAGTCAGCGGCCGCGATGGAGAGCACATCGCTCGGCACGTGCCGCTTGTTGCCGTTGTGGAACTCGCCGCCCAGGCGATTGGCCACCTGACGCAGCGTGCTCTCGTCCTGGCGCGACTGGTGGCCGGCGATGAACTTGCCGGCGAGATGGTCGCCGACGCCGATCACCATCGAGCCGCCGATCGACGGCGGCAGCTCCGGCATGCCGCTCGCCGGCACGGTGTCGCCGTCGCTGACGATGACCAGCAGCGTGCTGCCGGCGCGCCACGGCTTGGCGATGCGCGCGGCCTCGGCGATGCCGTCGAACAGCTTGGTCGAACCGGCCTTGAAGGCGAAGCGCAGGTCGACCTCGCTGAGCACGTGGCGCACGACCTCGAGGTCGGTCGTGTCCTCCACCACCGGCTTGGCGCCGTTGTAGGTCGCGATGACGGTGACCTTGAACTTGCCGAGCGGCACGCGCTCGAACAGCGACTCGACGAGCTCCTTGGCCCGCGCGGCGCGCGACTGGTCGCCGCCAACGCCGGCGTCCTTGAGCAGCATGCTCGGCGAGACGTCGTACACGAGGATCAGGTGGCGCCACTCCTCGGGCGGCACCTCCTCGCCGCGGTGGATCTTGGGCGGCAGCTGCAGCAGCGTGGCGAGGCCCCAGGCCAGCAGGCCGACGGCGAGCGGCCGCAGCAGCGGCGCGGCGAGCGCGATCGGCGCCGGGCGGCCGCCCGGGCCGAAGACCAGCGCGGCGACGCGCGCGACGCGGCGGGCGTGCAGCAGCTCGCCGACCAGCGTCAGCACGACGGCGAGGGCGACGGCGGCGAGGGTCACCATGGCGTCCACCGCAGGCCGAGCTGGGCCAGAACGTGCAGCAGCAGCAGCGCGAGGCCGGCGACGCAGAACGGCAGGAACCAGTCGCACAGCTCGGCGGTGCCCTGCTCGATCTTGGCCTTGGCCATCTCGTCGATGCGCACGAAGACGTCGGCGAGCGCCTTGGTGTCGTCGGGGTTGAACACCTCGCCGCCGGTCAGGCGCGCGAGGTTGACGATCTCGCCGCGCGCGTCGCTGTCCTGGATGTTGACGGCGAACAGCGTGATGCCGTCGCGCTTGAGGCGCTTGGCGATCTCGACGTCGGCGCCGTTCATCAGGTCGGAACTGAAGCCGTCGGTGACCAGCACCATCATGCGGTCGCCCTCGGCGCGCGAGGTGAGCACCTCGCGGCAGCCGAGCACAGCCTTGCCGATCTCGGTGCCGCCGAAGCCCGGGATGTAGTTCTCCGGGCGCATGAACGGGATCGCGCAGCGGAAGGCGCTCGGGTCCGACGTCAGCGGCACGTAGTGCAGGTAGTTGTTGCCGAAGAACGTCAACCCGAACGAGTCGCCCTTGCGGTAGTCGAGGAACTGGTTGATCGCCGCCATCGACGCGTCGTAGCGCGTGCCGGCGCCGAACTTGGCCGTCATCGAGGCCGAGATGTCGACGACGAACTGGATGTTGGTCAGCGACCGTTTCTCCTTGGGCGCCGCCAGCTCCTGCGGCTGCGCCAGCAGCACCGCGGCGACCGCGAGCAGCAGCGCCGGCAGCGACTCGGCGACGCCGAGCAGGGCGCGCACGAGCCGGCCGCTGCCGCGCGGGCCGCGGTCGTACGGCAGCACGACGCGGCCGCCCTGGCGCGTCCAGGTCCACCACAGCTGCAGCAGCGGCAGCGCCAGCAACAGCAGCATCCAGGGCCGACCGAACATCAGCGCGTCGCCTCCGTCGGCGCTGGCGGAACGACGCCGCGATATGGCGTCAGCAGCGCCGGCAGGTCGGCTGGCGCCTGCTGCGCTGGCGCGTGCAGCCACAACTCAACGGCGCGCAGCAGCGCGCCAGCCTCGGCATTCGCCTTGATCGCGGCGATCGCCGCGTCGGCCTTCTGCTCGCCGAGGCCCAACCGCTGCCGCCAGAAGGCGACGAGCAAGCGCTCGAGCTCGGCCTTGGCGCCGCTGCTGGCGTCGCCGCGCGCGACCGCTTCGCACAGAGGGCGCAGGCGATCGGCGAGCGTCGGCGGCGCGATGGCGGCGGCGGCCGCGGCCTTGCGCCTGCGACCGACGAACAGGATCGCCAGCAAGCCGATCCCCCACAGCGCGCCGAGCGTCCACTGCAGGCGCGTGTAGCCGTGCAGGCGCTGCGGCGCTACCGGCGGCGGCTCGCTGACCTCGCGCGCGTCCTTCGCCAGCACGCTGCTCGCCTCGACCCAAACCTCGGGCAGGCCGGTGAGCGCGCTGCCATCCTTGCGCACGAGCGCCTTGGCGAGATCGTAGCGGCCCGGCTCGAGCGCGGTCCACTCGAAGTCGTAACGCAGCAGCTCGCCGTGCGGCCATGTGCTCAGCACGCGCAGCGCCAGCGGCGCCTTGAGCGTCGTCGGCGCCGGCACGAGCTCCGTGCCCGGCAGCACAACCTGCTCGACGACCGCGCGCATGCCGACGGTGGCGGCGCGTTCGTCGCGCTTCTGCGCGCACAGCGGCGCGGCGAGCAGCGCGATGGCGGCGGCCGCCGCGACGGCGAGGCGGCTCATCGCGCCCCCCTGCCGGCGAAGCCGCGGTTGCGGAAGAACTGGCGCAGGCGATGCACGAACGGCTGGTCGGTGCGCAGGAGCATGTGGTCGACGCCGCCGCGGCGCAGGTCGTCGGCGATGCGCCGGTGGTCGACGCCGACGGACGATCCGCGCGCGACGAAGCCGCGGCCGGTCTCGGCTTCCTGCGCGCGCAGGAAGCCCACGCCGCGCAGCATGACCTCGGCCGGATCGACGAACTGCACGACGGCGACCTCGTGCTGCTGCGCCAGCAGCGCCAGCGCCTGCGCGGCGCCGGGCTCGTGCAGGTCGCTGAGCACGATGATGATCGAGCGGCTGCCGAGCGTCGGGCGCAACTGCTGCAGGCGGCGCACGATGCGCGTCGACTCGTCGAACGCGTGCCGGCGCAGCTCGAGCAGCCACTGCATGACCTGGTCCTTGGCGAGGCTCGGCTCCACGCGCACCTCACGCGAGCCGAGCCCCATCACGCCGACCGGGCTGGTGCGATCGAGGCACGCGAGCGCGAGACCGCCGGCGACGTGCAGCGCCGTCTCGTACTTGCTGCGCGCGAGCGACGAAGCCACCATCGACGCCGAGGTGTCGATCAGGAGCCACGCCGGGATGCGGCGCTGCGCCTCGTACTCCTTGACGTGCACCTTGGCCGAGCGCGCGGTGACGCGCCAGTCGATCGACTTGACGGGGTCGCCGGCCTGGTAGAGCCGCGACTGCACGTAGTCGATGCCCGAGCCGAGGAAGCGCGAGCCGTCGAGGCCGTAGGTCAGGTCGTCGGCGAGGCGGCGCACGGCGATCGCGAACTTGCGCGCCTGCATCGGCTCGACGGCCGGCAGCCGTCCGGGCAGGTCCCGAGCCGGCACGCGTCCTTCGGTCGTTCCGGTCGTGGCCACGCGCGCGCTCACTTCTCCGACTCGCCGAGTATCTCCTGCAGCACCTGCGGGCCGGTGAAGCCGTCGGCCACCGCCTCGTAGGTCAGCCGCATGCGGTGCAGGATCACGTCCTCCGCCAGCGCGTAGAGGTCCTCGGGCAGCACGTAGTCGCGGCCGTGGATCAGCGCGCGGGCGCGCGACGCCTTGACCAGCGAGATGCCGGCGCGCGGACTGCAGCCGAGCGCGAGCTTCGGGTGCTTGCGCGTGCGGTTGACGATGGCAACGCAGTGTTCGAGGAACGCGTCGCTGACGTGCACCTGCGTGACGTCCTCCATCGCGCGCACCAGTTGCTCGCTGCTGCCCGTCGTCTGCTCGCCGAGCACGTCGAACTCGGTGCGCGCGACCGCGCCCTTGCCGTCGCGGCGCACGCCGAGCTGGGCGTTGCGCCGCAACACTTCCTTCTCCTGCTCGGCGGTCAGGTACTCCAGCCGGTGCAGCAGCATGAAGCGGTCGAGCTGCGCCTCCGGCAGATCGAACGTGCCGGCCTGCTCGACCGGGTTCTGCGTCGCGATCACGAGGAATGGCGCCGGCAGCGGGTAGGTCGTGTTGCCGATCGTCACGCGCCGCTCCTGCATGGCCTCGAGCAACGCGCTCTGCACCTTGGGCGCGGCGCGGTTGATCTCGTCGGCGAGCAGCAGGTTGGTGAAGATCGGCCCCTTGTGGGTGCGGAACTCGTGCGTCTTCTGGTCGAGGATCTCGCTGCCGACGATGTCGGACGGCAGCAGGTCGATGGTGAACTGGATGCGCGCAAACGCGAGATCGACCGTCTTGCTGACGGCCGCGACCAGCAGCGTCTTGGCGAGGCCGGGCACGCCCTGCAGCAGCAGGTGGCCGGACGTCAGCAGCGCGATCAGCACGCGCTCGACGACGACGTCCTGGCCGACGACGACCTTGCCGACGCGCGTGCGGATCTGGTCGAGGAACTGCCGGGTCTCGGGGAAGCGCGGGGCGGCGACGGCTTGCGGGGAGATCATGACGGGGCGGGCGGACAACGGGGTTGGATGCAGGTGCGGGGTGCGGATCAGCCGACGCGGTGGATCCACTTCGCGGCGAGCGCGCGCAGGTCGAGCGCGGGATCGTCGGCGCGGCCGAAGCAGGCCGCCTCGATGCGGGCTTGGTCGTCCGCCAGTTCGCGCTGGCCAGCGGCGTCGAGCCGCGCGCGCGCGGCGACGGCCGCCAGCACGGCGAGCGTCGAGAACGGCGTGACGGTCTCGGGCATCGCGATCGCCGGGCCGGCGGCGCCGCCGGGCGCCTTTGCCCGGATGAGGAAGAACCAGCCAAAGTAGGCGGCGAACGTCGCGGCGAGCACGAAGTACGCCCACAGCGGTTCGGCGGCGACCTGGCCGAGCGCGACCTGCGGGTCGACGGTGGCGAGGTCGGCGTCGTCGTAGCGCTGGTAGACGGCTTTGCAGCCGTCGACCTTCGGCTTGCCGAAGGTGAACGTCGACGGCGGCGCGCCGCCGTCGGCCGGCTCCAGCGACAGCAGCCACACGCGCTCGCTGACGACGCCGTCGCGGTCCTCCGCGAGACGCGACACCGACGCGCCCTGGTCGTCGGTCTTCTTGACGCGAAAGCCCGGCAGGTCGAGCTGCAGGATCGCGTCGAGCGCCGGCACGAGGCCCTTGGCCTTGGCTTTGATCTCGAGCGTGATCTTGCCCTCGTCGGCCTTGCGCTGGTCGAGCAGCTGCGTGACCTCGAGGTCCGCGAACGGCCGCGGTTCGGCGGCGGCCGCCGCGTCGATCACGACGGGCGAGCTGCCGACCGGCAGGATGGTGAAGCCCGACGTGTCGAGGAAGTCGAAGTCCAGCTTGATCTCCGGCACGCGGTCGACCTGCGGGCCACGCGCCTTCAGCAGCAGGTACGCGTACGGGCTGCGGCGCCACGCCGGGTCGTCGGTCGGCGCGCTGTCCATGCCCTCGCTGTTGAAGGTCACCGACAGCACCTCGAAGTGCTCGTCGAGCGCAGCGCTCGCGGCCTCCTGGAACTTGTCGCAGTAGTTCTCCAGCGGCCGACCGTAGTTGTAGGCGTACGGCTGATTGTTCTGGTTCGTCGCGTACTTCTGGAAGCCGCCGCTCTCGCGCTCGATCTCGGGCGAGTGCACGATGTCGACCTGCAGGCCGAACGGCTGCGTGCCGACCTGCGTCGAGCCGTCGACGCTGGCGACGAGCTTCAGCTCGCCGAGCAGGTCCTGGTAGTAGTCCCAGACCTTCTTGGCCTCGACGGCCTGCGGGTGGTCGCCGCACACCGCGAAGCCGGCCTCGAGGTAGCGGAACTTGACCTGCGGCTTCACCGCCGACATGCGCGTGAACAGCTGGTTGGCGAACATGCCGAGGTGGCGTTCGCGCGCGCCGGCGGGCAATGCGTCGATCGCCGCGCGGATCAGCGGCAGCTGCGAAGCGGCCAGCACCGTCTCCTCGTCGACGGCGCCGAGGTCGGACGCGCCGAGCGCGGCGTAGAACCACGTGTCGAAGGGCCGGATCGTCTCCTGATCGACGCGCAGCGCGCCCGCGACCTCGGCGTAGTGCTTCGCGCCCTCGGCGAAGAGGTCGAAGGCCTTGCGGCGGGCCTCGGCGAAGCCGCTGTCGCGCTTCGTCTCCTTGGCGAAGTTGTTGCCGTCGTGCAGCAGCGAGGCGACGACCGCGAGCAGCGCCCAGTGGCGACCGCGCGCCTGCAGCGCCTGCTGCGCGATCGTCAGCGCCGTGGCGTAGCCCTTCTGCACCTCGGCGAGCGTCTCCTTCTGCGAGCGCTTGGTCTTCTGCTGCTCCTGCACCGCCGGCAGGCGCCAGACGGTGGCGAGGTTGCGGCGCATCGTGCCGAGCAGGTAGCCGAGCAGCACCGGGTCCATTGCGCCGACGTCGCCGAAGACCTTCTGGATGGTCTCCAGGCGGTAGACCTCGGCGACGCTGTGCGCGCCGACGAAGGCCTGCGTCAGCAGTTGCTCGTCGACGCCGTCGATCGGCAGTCCGCGCAACCGCTCGACCCATTCGCCGAGCTCGGCGAGGTTGCGCTGCTGCTTGCTGCGCGTCAGCGGGATGCCGTTGGAGCGCTCGTCGAAGCCGTACATGAACATGTACGGATTGGTGCGCGAGCCGCCGTCGGCGTTCGGGTTGTGCGTGCGCGTCCAGACGCGCAGGAACTCGTTGGCGAGCTCCTTGCACAGGCGCGGATTGCTGGCGCCGAGCTGCTCGATGAACGGGAAGGCCTTCTCCGGTTCGTTGACCTTGAGGTACAGCTGCGCCGAGACGGTGGCGAAATGCGGCTGCAGCGCCTCGGGCAACAGCGCCACCCAGGCGGCGCCCGGCTGCGCCTCGACGAGGTCGGCCGGCTCGATGGCCTGCACCTGGCCACCGCCGCCGCGCCGCCGCTGCGTGTAGAACATGTTGCCGAACTCGTCGCGCTCGAGCACCGGGCCGAGCATGTCGGACTGCGAGTTGGCTTGGCTGTACGAGGCCTCGACGATCCAGCCCGACGCCAGCAGGCCGAGCGTCGGCTGCCACTGCGCGGCGAGCTGCGGCGCCTTGGCGAGCACCGCCTCGACGGCGGTCTTCTGCAGCTTGAGGCCATTGGCGCGGTAGGCGAGGTCGCCCGGCCGCTCGCTGAAGCCCTTGGCGACCTGGCCGCCGATCGTCGCGACGATCTCCATGCCGCGCTCGGGCCGCGCGGTGAAGCTCTCGGCGAGCCACGCCGGGCCGAGGTCGTCGCGCACCTTCGGCGCCAGCTCGACCGCGCGCCGCAGCGCCTCGGCCTTCTCGGCCTCGCCGATGTCGCCCTTGGCCAGCGCCGCCTGCGTCACCGTCCACGCGGTCTCGAGGTGCTCGTTGCGCTTCTCCTTCTGGAAGCGCGCGAGCGCGTGGCGCGCCATCAGGTTGAGCGCCTCGCGGTCGTTCTGCGCCTCGGCCTCGGCGAGCGTCGGCAGGAACGGCCCCATCTCGACCTCCTGGCCGATCGCCGACAGCAGCAACGCCGCCTCGCGGCGATCGAGCCGCTGCGCGGCCGCGGGTTTGGCGACCTCGGCGGCGAGCTGCGCCAGCAGCACCTCGAGCACGCTGCCGCCTTCGAGCGCGCGCTGCACGATCGGCGCGAGCGCTGGGACCTGCTTCTTGTCGAAGCCGCCCGGCGCGAGGCCGGCGAGCGCCAGCGCGTCGTCGAAGCCGAAGCGGTTCTTCTCCTGCAGGTTCGGCGGCACGCGCTGGTCCTCCTGGCGCGGCGGCGGGGTGAGCAGCGCCTTGAGGAAGTGCTCGTAGCAGCCGGCGCGCTCCTTCTCGGGCAGCGTCGCGAGGAACGCGCCGACCGCTTCCCAGCGGCCGAGCGTGACCGCGCGCTGGACCATCTCGCACTCGCGCTGCAGCCGCTTCTCGACGAGCTGCTGCTCGTTCGCGGCGGCAGCGAGCTCGGCAGCGCCGGCGGCCGGCGCCTTCGCGCGCGCAGCGGCGATCGCCTGCTCGAGTTCGGCGCGCACTTCGGGCGGCGCGTCCCCGCCGAGCTGCGCCAGCAGCGCCGCGAGCTCTTCGGCCGACGGCTCGCCTTCGACTGCCTGCTCGTTCGCCGCGGGTGGAGGCGTCGGCGCGACTGCGCCTGCCGGCTGCGGCTTGTCCTTCTCCTCGGCCGGGTCGTACGGCTTCAGCTCCGGCAGCGACCACGCCTGCAGGATGCTGGAGGGCCGGCGATCCCACTGCAGCTGCTTCCACTTCTGCACGCGCTGGTTGGCGCTCGCCGCGGCGGCAGCCGCCGCAGGATCCTGCGGCGCAGTAGTCGCCATCGCGCCGTTCGACTCGATCGTCTCGGCCGGCACGGCCGGCATGGCCAGCGGCTTGCCGACGACGGTCGTCCCGCGGATCAACCGCGCGCGCTGCAGGATCACCGGCTGACCGGTCACGGGGGTCTGCGCCGTCGTCGACGAGACGGACGAAAGCAGCGCGGCGACGGCGGCGATCGCGGCCGGGAGGGGCAGGCGCGGGGCGTTCAGCATGTCAGGAGGGGTCTCCGAGGCGGCGAAAGTACCAGAGCGGCGCAAAAGGACGAGGACGGACTCGTCCCGAGTCGGTCAGCCGGCGGCGAGCGTCGGCACGAGGCCGGCGAGATCGACGCGGCGGGCGGCGGCGACGGCGACGCGACGGCAATACTCCCGGCGCGGGATCGTGTAGGCGCCGAGCGACGCGAGGTGTTCGGTGACGAACTGCACGTCGAACAACTCGACGCCCGCGGCGAACAGCGAGCGCACGAGCGCGATGAGCGCGACCTTCGACATGTCGGTGGCGCGGTGGAACATCGACTCGGCCGCGAACAGCCCGCCGACCTGCACGCCGTAGACGCCGCCGACCAGCCGCTCGCCCTGCCAGACCTCGAGGCTGTGCGCGTGGCCGAGTTCGTGCAGCCGCGTGTACGCCGCCAGCATCTCCGGCAGGATCCAGGTGCCGTGCTGGCGGTCGCGGCCGCGTCCGCACTCGGTCATCACGCGCTCGAAGCAGCTGTTCCATGTCAGCGTGAAGCGGCCGCGGCGGATCGTCTTCTGTAGGCTGCGCGCGACGCGCAGCCGCTCCGGGTCGAGCAGCGCGCGCGGATCCGGGCTCCACCACAGCGGCACTGTCTCCTCGGAGTACCACGGGAAGATGCCGCTGCGGTACGCCAGCAACAGCCGCTCGGGCTCGAGGTCGCCGCCGAAGGCGACGAGGCCCTCGGCGTCGTAGTCGTCGGGATCGGGGAAGCGCCCCGGCGGCCGCGCCGACAGCAGCAGCGGCGGGACGGCGTGCTTGCTCATCCGCGTTCCTTGAGCCGCCGCAGCGCCGTGTGCTGGTCCTCGCGGTCGGCGAGCTCGAGCACCTCGACGTCGCCGTCGTCGCGATGGCGGAAGTAGACGCGCAGGCCGAGCGACGCGCGCAGGCTCCAGGTGTCCTGGCCGCCCAGCTGCTTGACCTCGAGGCCGGGGTAGCCGTGGCCCTCGGTGCAGAACAGCAGCACCGCCTGGATCGCGCGCTCGACCGCCTTGCGTTCCTTGTGTTCGAGCGACTTGTAGAACGACGGCAGGAAGCGCGGCAGCAGGAAGCGCCGCTCGTCCTTCACGATCGGCTCGGGCTGCGGCTTGCGCCGGCGCTTGCCCTTGGGCAGCAGGGCGTCGAGTTCGGCGACCTCGGCCTCAAGCTCGCGGACGCGCGTCTGGCCGACGGCGAGCTGGCGGCGCAGCGCGCGATCGGCCTCGCGCAGGCCCTCGCACTCGCTCTCGGTCTCCTTGAGCTGGCGCTGCAGGTCCTTTAGGTCGCGCGGCACGGGCGACGGCGCGGGCGCCTTCGGCGCGCTCGCCTCGGCGCGGCGCCGCGCGAGTTCGGCATCCGCTTCGTCGAGCCGTCGCTGTATCTCGGTCTCGCGCTCGTGCGCGCGGTTCTGCGCTTCGCGGGCGCGCTCGAGGTCGGCGCGCAAGCGCATGATCTCGGCGTTGCGCAGCGTCAGCAGCGGATCGGCCGCCGGCGCGCCGGATTCGTCTTCGTCATCGCCCACTGCCGTGGCGGCAACGGGCGCGGCGGGCGCGAGCAGCGCCAGCACCTTGTCGAGGCGCTCGGGCTCGCGCTGCTCGGCGAGCAGCGGCGCCAGCACGCGGGATGGCGCCTTGGCCAGCCGGAAGCCGCCCTTGGGCGTCAGGCCGAGTTCGCGCGCGAGGTCGCGCAACGCCTTCACCGGCACAAGGTGCTCGAGCAGCAGCGCGAGCGGCAGGTCGCCGCCCTCCCCGAGCACGCGCTCGGCGAGCTTCTTCAGCGCCACCGAGCGGTCGTTCACGCGCGACCTCCGCCGTCGGCCCGCGGCCGGATCGGCGTCACCGGGTACACCGGATACGCGCCGCGCGCGTCCCACTCGCGCTCGATCGCCTCGCGCTCCTGCGGCGTCATGTCCGGCGCGTCGTGCCACGAGCGCCAGACCGCCCACTCGACCGCGTCGAACGGCGCGCCGACGAGCACGCCGATCTTCCACAGCACGAACGACGGGAACAGGAACACCGACAGCGGGTCGCGCGTCTCGCGCGGCAGCGAGCGGTAGTAGATCCACAGCGGCACAAAGGTCGCGACGTCGACCGGGATTCCAACCGTGAAGCCGACGGTGCCGCCGACTGTCGCCGGCAGCCGCGTGAACAGCGATCGGCCCTGGCCGGCATCGACCAGCGCGTCGGTGTAGCGCACGACCGACGTGCAGGAGGCCGCGGCCAGCGCCGCGGCGAGCAGGGCGCAGCGGACGGCGCGCGCCCCCACCACGTCACTTGCCCTTCGTCTGCGCTGGCTCGCGGCGGACGAACGACATCCTCCGGATCGTCCACCTATCCTGGAGCTCTGCCGGCGGCGTCTTGAACGCCAGCATCAGCCGCTCGTCGGTCGCGTTGAGCACCTCGAGCGTGCGCAGCTTCCACACCGACTGCTGGCCCTGGCCGGCGGCGAGCCCGGCGCCGCTCTCGCAGTTGAAGAGCACCGCGTAGAGGAAGTCCATCGGCACCGACAGGTCCTTGCGCGGCCACAGCACGTCGAGCACATGGTCGTTCACGGCCTGCTTGCTGCCCGGCAGCGTGCCCGGATCGACCTTGGGGCTCTGCAGCACGAAGTCGCTCGACTTCAGCGCGCTGCCGCCGGCGGCGATGATTTGGCCTTCGAGGTACGTCGTCGGCTTCTCGATCGCGTCGGACATGCCGCGCTTGTTCTGCACGACGATCTCGACCTTGCGCTGCAGGCTGCCGATCTCCTCGAGCCAGCCGCCGGAGCGCGTCGCGTCCGATATCGCGCGCTTGCACGCCTCGATGCGTTCCTGCTGCGCGTTGACGAACCACAGGCCGATCGGAGTCAGGAGCAAGGCGGCCAGCACGATGCCCTTGTAGAGGTCCAGGTCGCGAAAGAGCTTGTTCATCGGCCGGACTCCTTGGCGGCGACCTCGTTGGTGGAACCGTCCGCGCGCGACGGCGCCGCGCCTACGCTCGTGGCAGCGGCGCTGCGGCTCGCGCCGAAGGCCTGGAAGGCGTCCTTCACCTCGAGCGTGATCGTGTAGTACGCGCCGGCGACGCCCGACTCGGCGGCGTCTTTGAACTGGTCGACCTTCTCGTTCTCGCCGCCCTTGCGCGGGTCCGGCTTCTCGAACGGCGAGTCGTCCTTGGTCAACTCGGCTTCGAGCGCCGACTTGAGCGCGGCGTGGCGCGAGCGGAAGTCGTCGCCGCGGAAGGCGATCACGAACATCAGCCGGCGGTTCGGCGCCGTCATGCTGAGGTCGATCTTGGTGACCAGGAAGCGGCCGAGCGTCGGCTCGAGCTCCTTCATGATCTCGGCCCAGCGCACCAGCACGGCAAGGCCCGACTCGACCGACACGTCTTCGTAGATGCCGGACTGCTTCTGCTTCTGCTCGGCGACGAGCTTGAGCTTGTCGCGGACGAAGCGCACGCGGTCCTGCACCGGCATCGCCGCGAGCTCGGCCATCAGGTCCTTGCTGGTGTAGTCCTTGCCCTTCTGCTGCTCGACGCGGAAGTGGTCCGGCTTCTCGAACCAGCCGGAGCGGAACACCGAGTTCAGCATGCCGTAGAAGCTGACCTTCTTCGGATCCTTCGGATCCTGGTAGGTGCTGCCCAGGCGCAGCTCGAGATTGCCGAGCTCGACCTGCTGGCTGTTCCACTGCACGAACAGAGCCAGCAGCCCGAGCATGCTCGCGATCGCCAGTGGGAACTTCGCGCGCTCGAAGCCGCGCGTCAGCACGAGGTCTTCCTGGCGCAGCTGGAAGCCCTCGGGGCCGCCGAGCCGCCCGAGCGCGAGGCCGATGGCGGTCGCAATGCGCGGGCCGAGGTCGGCGGCCTGCTCGGGCGACAGCTCGTGCTGCAGCTTGCCGAGCACGTCGAGCGGCTGCGGCGCCACGCCGAACACGGCAGCGAGCATCGCGCTGGTGCCGGGAAGGCCGGCGGCGCCGCCGGTGACGTAGACAGCGCGCAGGCCGTCGGCGCGACCCGAAGCGGTCAGGTAGCGTGTGAGTTCGCGGGCGAGACGCTGCAGCCACGCGGCTTGCGCGGCCTCGATCTCGCCGTGGTCGACGGTCACCGTGCGAGTCGGCTCGCCCGACGCCGCCGCTTCACCCTCAGCGACGGCCGGCGCGGCCGCCTGCGCGGCGTCGATCGTGACATCGCCGCCAGCGAGCAGGCACTGATGCACCGCCGCGCGCGCAGCGACCGGGTCGAGGCGGTGCTTGCGCGCGACTTCGTCGGCGACGGCGCTCTCGCCGATGCGCAGCGCCCGCATCTCGACGAGTTTCTCACCCTCGACGAGCAGCACCTTGACGCTACGCGAGCCGACGTCGACGACGGCGGTGATGCGCGGCACATCCGTCGCCTCACCCTCGGCGGGCGCAAACGCGCCGGCGAAGTGGGCCGCGCGCCAGAGCGCCATGGTGTCGAGGTCGACGTCCTCGGGCTCGACGCCCGCCGACGCGAGTTCGGCGAGCTGCATGCGCAGCCCGGCCTTGGGCACCGATGCGACCATCACGCGCGTGCCACCGCTGGCGCTGGCGCCGAGCTCGAGGAAGTCGACGACCATGTCGTCGATCGCCTGGCTCTGGATCTCGCCCTCGATCTCGGCCTTGACGACCTTGCGGATCACGTCGTGGCCCTGGAACGGCAGCTCCAGCGTGCGCAGGACCGCTTCGCGGCACGGGTGGCCGAGCGCGATCTCGCCCTTCATGCCCTCGGCGATGGCGGCCTTGGCGATGGCGGCGACCGTGGCGCAGCGCGCGACCTGATCGGCGGTCGGAGCGCCGGCGGAGCCGACGTGGACGCGCAGCAAGCGGGCGCGCCTGTAGCTGCCGTCGAGTTCGACGACCTTGACTGCCAGGTCGCCGGGGTCGATGCCAATGCTCCTCATGGTGTTTTCCTGTCGCTTCGCCGCTTCGGGGGTCGCGCGCGGCGGACGCGGTCAGCGACCGGCCGCCGCGGGTTCACGCCCGGGCGGTCGGCTGTCACGGTCGTAGCGTGCCCGTTGTTCGTCGTCGAGCAAGGCTCGAATGCGTTGTTCCGTCGCCGTCCGCAGGGCGAGCATCTCCCCCATCTGCGGCTGCGGCAGCTGGCTGCCATGGGCCGTCAGCAGGATCGCGATCTCGCGCTCGCGCTGGTGCTGCAGGACGTGGAGTACTTGGCGAACTTGGGCCTGCCGCAGGCCGTAGCGCGCGCCGAGGTCGGCGGCGTAGGCCTGCTCCGCGGGCGGGATCTCGCGGTCGTCGCCGCGCGGCGCCGCGGCGTAACCCGCGAAGGCGCCGGCGACGAAGCTCGCCGACGCCACGCCGAGGATCCACAACCGCAGCGAGGCCATGGCGCGCGACCGCTCAACGGCTCCGCTCGGTGGCCGGCGGCGGCACAGCGCCCGACTGGATGCGAATGTCGAGTTGGTGGATATCCTGCTCCAGCGCCCCCGGCGAGGCCTGCAGCGTGTCCGTTCGGGTCGGGCCGATCATCCCCGCATGCCACAGCGCGCCGACGGCCGCCACGATGGCAGCGGCGACCAGCACCTGGCGGCAGACGCGAATCGCCGTAGCGACGAGATCCGCCTGCTCGAGTTGCTGGCGAGTCGGCAGCTGGCGTGCGGCGGCGACGACGCCGGCGGCGAAACGCGCCGACGGCTGCCGTGCCGACCCGGCGGCGGTGCGCAGCAGCGCGCGCTGGGCCCGGGCCGCGTCGACGGCGCGGGCGAGTTCGGGTTCGACGAGCAGGCGGGCGGCGAACGCTGCGGCCGCGTCGGCTGGCAATTCGCCGTCGAGGTGCCGCTGCAGGAGGGAGTCATCGCGCTGGGTGAGGGTCATCGGGAGCCTCCGCGGGGCGCGGCTTCGCCGACGCCCGGCAGCAGTTCAGGGTGCAGACGCAACATTGCCTCCTTGACGCGCTGGCGGGCGCGGAAGAGGCGGGATTCGACGGTGCCGATCTGGATCTGCAGCACCTCGGCGATCTCGGTGTACGACAGGTCCTCGAACTCGCGCAGCACCAGGATCGTGCGGAACTTCTCGGGCAGCGCATCGACGATCGCGCGCACGGCGACGGCGGTCTCGGCGGCGACCATGGGGGCCGACGGGTCGTCGACGCGGGCGGTCCGCGCGTCGAAGGCTACGTCGTCATCGACCAGCTTCAGGCGGCGCGTGCTGGCGCGAGCGAGGTGGTCGGTCGCGGCGTTGACCGCGATGCGGTAGAGCCAGGTGAAGAACTGCGAGTCGCCCTGGAAGGTGTGCAGCTTGCGAAAGACCTTGAGGAAGACCTCCTGGGCGAGGTCCTCGCACTCGACCTGGTCGCGGCAGTACCGACCGCACAGCCGGACGACGCGGTCCTGGAAGCGCTCGACCAGCGTCGCGAACGCCGCTTCGCTGCCGGCGAGGATGGCCTCGACCAGGTGGGCGTCAGAGCTTTCGGGGCGCGATTGCAAGGCGAACACAGGCCCGTTGGAGGGGCCGGACGGCAGTTTCTTCCCACCCGGTCAGGACGGCGGGCGCGGGGCCTCGAACAGGTGCCCCATCTTCTCCCGCTTCGTCTGCAAGTACTTCTGGTTGTGATGGTTAGAAGCGACAACCAGCGGCACTTGGGCGGCGACTTCGAGGCCGTAGCCCTGCAGGCCGGAGAGCTTCTTGGGGTTGTTGGTCAGCACCTGCATCCGGCGGATGCCGAGGTCGTGCAGGATCTGCGCGCCGGTGCCGAACTCGCGCTCGTCCGGGCGGAAACCCAGGTGCACGTTGGCCTCGACGGTGTCCATGCCGCTGTCCTGCAGGGCGTAGGCCTTGAGCTTGTTGGCCAGCCCGATGCCGCGGCCTTCCTGGCTGATGTAGAGCACGACGCCGCGGCCGGCTTCCTGCACGCGCTGCATCGCCAGCTGCAGCTGCGGGCCGCAATCGCAGCGCAGCGAGCCGAAGGCGTCGCCGGTGAGGCACTGGCTGTGCACGCGCACCAACACGGGCTCCTCGATCGGCGGAAAGCGGCCGTTCTCGCCGACGCGCGGGATGCCGACCGTCAGCGCCATGTGCGTGCGGCCGTCGACGATGCTGCGGTAGGTGTGGCAGTCGAAGTCGCCGTGCATGGTCGGCATGCGCGCGACGGCGACGCGCTCGATCAGGCGCTCGCGGCGGCGGCGGTACTCGACGAGGTCGGCGATGCAGCCGAGCTTGAAGCCGTGCCGTTGGCAGAACGCGATCAATTCGGCCACGCGCGCCATCTCGCCGTCGGACTTGATGACCTCGCAGATGACGCCGGCGGGCTGTAGACCGGCGAGCCGACACAGGTCGACGACGGCCTCGGTGTGGCCGGCGCGCACCAGCACGCCGCCCTCGCGGGCGCGCAGCGGGAAGACGTGGCCCGGGCGCGTCAGGTCCTCGGGCTTGGACTGCGGGTCGACGGCGACCTGGACGGTGCGGGCGCGGTCCTTGGCCGAGATGCCGGTGGTGACGCCCGACGCGGCGCCGACCGAGACGGTGAACGCCGTGCCGTAGCGCGACGTGTTGTCGGCGACCATCGGCGGCAACTGCAGGCGGTCGCAGATCTCGGCGTCGAGCGCGAGGCAGACCAGGCCGCAGGCCTCGCGCGACAGCAGCGTGATCAGTTCTTGCGAGGCGAACTGGGCGGCGAAGCACAGGTCGCCCTCGTTCTCGCGGTTGGGGTCGTCGACGAGGACGATCGGCCGGCCAGCCTTGAGCTCGTCGAGCAGTTCGGGGATCGGTGCAAACGTCATGTCGTGTCGCCGTCGGACCGGGGCGCGGGGCCGCGCATCCTAGCCGATGCCGAGGTAGTCGCGCGCGATGCGCTTCACCTGCTGATAGGCCAGCGCGGCGTCGCGCCGCTGTCGCAGAACCGCCGGCGCCATGGGCGCGCCGGCACCGCGGCGCGAGCGACCTGGGGTTTGCCCTCCAGCGGCGACCACGGCGCGACCGAACGTAGATGCGGCAAAGGCGTGGTCGGGCCACCGGGTTCCGAGGCAACGGGAATGAGACGTACTCTGCTGGAAGTGATCTGCGGGGTTACGGCCTTCGGGCTGCTGGCCTCGCTGCATCAGCAGGTCTCCCGGCTCGAGGCCCAGCAGCACGACGTCAGCGCCCTCGAACGCAAGGTCGCGCAGATCACCGAGTCCGCCGCGGTGATCGATCCCCGCGACGAACTCGTCGCGCTGCGCCGCCTCGCCGCCGACAACGAGACTCGCGTCCGCCAGCTCGAGGCGCAGCTGCAAGCGGCGCAGATCGGCTCGATGCAGGCCGCCGCGGTAGCCGCCGAACTCGCCAGGGCGCGTCACGACGCCGCCGCGATGAAGGACCAGTTGGCCAGCGACTTCGAGCGCCAGCGGCAGCTCGTCGACGGCTATCTGCGCGAGGTGCGCAAGAAGGAACAGGACGCGGCGCTCAAGCTGTCGGAGACGCAGGCGAGCCTGCAGCAACTCCAGCAACGTCTGCAGCGCGACTCCGGCGAGCTGACGCGGCGGATGCTGCTGCCGACGATCCAGCTCAACGGCGAGGACACCGTCGGCTCGGGCACGCTGGTGTTCTCCGGCCCCAACGCCAAGAAGGACGGCAAGGTCGAGAGCTACGCGCTGACCTCGTACCACGTCGTCCGCAACATCCTCGCCGACACGCCCAAGGCCCACGCCGAGGGCTTCGACGTGACCGTGTACCTGCCTGGCGAGCGCTTCGTCGTGAAGGGCCGCATGGTCGCCCACCAGGTCAAGATCGACGCCGCGCTGATCCAGCTCGAGAGCGAGCGCAAGCTGCCGTTCGTCGCCGTCGCGCTACCGCGCGCACAAGCCAAGGGCGTCAAGGTGTGGGAGCCGGTCTGCTGCGTCGGCTGCCCGCTCGGCAACGACCCGGTGCCGAGCCACGGCGAAGTCAGCTCGCTGCAGAACGACCTCAACGGCGCCAACTATTGGATGATCAACGCGCCCGCGTACTTCGGCAACAGCGGCGGCGGCGTCTACCGCGCTGACACGCGCGAGCTGATCGGCGTGTTCAGCAAGATCTACACGCACGGCAAGAACACGCCGGTCGTGGTGCCGCACATGGGCCTGTGCACGCCGATCGAGTCGGTCTATGAGTGGCTGAAGGCCGAGGGCTACGACCACGTGCTTGGCGGCGAGGTCGACGCGACGCCGCCGACGCCCGGCAAGTGACCGGTGGCCACGTCGCCGCTCAGAGCCGGCGAAACAAGCGCGTCTCGGGCTCTGCATGGCCGCGCTAGCGCCCACCAGAGGCAATCTGAGAGCCCGTAGAAGGATTTCTTCTCGGGCTCTCAGTGCAGGCGGCGCAAACGGCGGGCGAGGCGGCGCAGTTCCGGGCTGTCGACGCCAAGCTCGCTGGCCACGCGCAGGCCATCGCGCGCCTCGTCGTCGCGGCCGAGGTGGCGCAGGTAGCGGATGCGGGCGCCGAGCAGGCGCGCATCGCGCGGCTGCGACTTGAGCGCGTCGTCGACGAGCTCGATCGAGCGCTTGGGATTGCGGCGCCGGTCGAACGACTCGGCCATCGCCAACAACACGTCGGGCTGGCCCGGCGCGATCGCGAGCGCGCGCAGCAGCAGGTCGAGCGCCTCGTCGCCGCGGCGCATACGACCGAGCGCCAGCGCGGCGTAGTAGTGCGCCGGCCAGAACTCCGGCTGCAGGTGCGCCCACATCTGCAGCTCGGCGAGCGCGGCCGCCGGTTTGCGGCCGTGCGTGGCGCGATCGCAGGCGCGCGCGAACCGCGCCTCGAAGTCGGCGACATCGAGCTGCAACAGCGCGCGCACGCCCTGATCACGCACCTCGAGTTCCTCGACGGCGCGCAAGCCGGCGCCGATCTCGGCGCGCGCCATCACGCGCTCGCCGACGGCGAGCAGACAAAGGCCGAGGGTCACGCGGTCCTCGCCGGCCAGCAGACCGCGCAGTTCGCGCAGCGCCGGCACGAGGTCCGGCGGCGCGTCGTGGCGACCGAGCTGCGCGTGCAGACACTCGAGCAGAACGCCGCCACCGCGCGACGGATCGTCCCATTCGTCGGCGCGCAGCGTGCGCTCGCGCAAGCGTCGCAGGCCGTGCAGCGTGAACTGCCAGGCGTCGGCGGCGCGGCCCTCGGCGAAGCTGAGCTGCGCGAGGTGCGAGAAGAAGTCCGGGTGGCCGTCGATGTCGAGACCCTTCTGCCACAGGTCGCGCGCGCCGTCGCGCTCGCCGCGGCGGGCGAGCAGCAGACCGAGGTGTTCGAGGCCGCGCGGCGACGGCGGGTCGAGCGCGACGGCGCGCTGCAGCCACGCCATCGCCCGCAGGTCGTCGCCCATCTCGGTCAGTTGCGCGGCTACCTCGACGCAGCCTTCGCCGTCGCCGGGATTGGCCTCGTAGCAACGGTCGAGCAGCCGGCGCACGACGTCGCCGTCGAGGCGTTCGCCATGCAGCGCCTGCGCGGCGGTGGCGTTGGCGAGGCGCAGCGCGAGGCCGAAGCCCGGGTCGACCGCGAGCGCGTCGACGAACGGCTGCACCAACGCTTCCTTGTCGTCAGGGCAGACAATGTCGAGCGCGCCACTGATCAGCTTCTCGCCGTCGAGGCCGCGCAGGAACAGCGCGAACGCCGCGCCGCTGCGGGTCAGCAGGCCCGACGGCGGCTCGCGCCACGACAGTTCGAGATGGCGCGCGAGGTGGCGCGCCAGCTTCATCAGGCCGGGCACCGGATCGTCAACCGCGACCATGCCGGCGAACGTCGTCGTCACCGCGTCGTCGTCATCCTCGTCGTGATGCACGGCGAACTCGACGCGCAGACCGCCATCGACCGGCTCGAGCATGCCGGCGACGATCGCGCGCACGCCGAGTTCGGCGGGCACCATCGCGAAGGCGTCCTCGCGGTCCGGCGCGTGGTCGAGGTCGACCCAGGTGACGGGGCCGTTGTCAGCCATCGTCTGCATCTCCAGCATCGCCGTCGGCCCAGGCTGGCCTTCGTTGAGCACGAGATGGACGAAGTCGGGGATGCGGCGCGCGAACAACCCGGAGTCGACGGCGCCCCAGTCGCCCCGTCGCTTGCCGAGCGGCAGGAACATCACCTCGGGCACCTCGGGCCCGAGTTCGTCGCCAGGTTCGTAGGTCTCGTCCATCGTTCAGCCCGGCGGCCAGGCCAGCGGTCGGCCGGCGAGCACGTGCACGTGGAGGTGGAACACGGTCTGGCCGGCGCCCGCGCCGTGGTTGATCACGTAGCGCGCATCAGGATAGCCCAGCTTGGCGGCGAGGTTACGACCGACGAGCAGCAGATGGCCGAGCGTCGCTTCGTCTTCCGGTCCAGCGTCGACGAGACCGCGCAGCGCCTGCTTGGGGATCACCAGCGCGTGCAGCGGCGCCTGTGGGTTGACGTCGCGGAAGGCAACGCAGCGGTCGTCCTCGTGCAGCAGCGGCGCTGGGATCTCGCCGCGCAGGATACGGGCGAACACGTTGGACGGGTCGTAGCTCACTGGTGCGGGTCGCGGCCGGGCGCGGGCGCGCTCGGCTGGGCGAAAGTAGGGCGCAAGGGGCCAGCCGCAAGAGCGCGTCTGACGACTTGCCGTCCCGCCTTCGCGCCAAGACTGCCAGCGGCTACCCTTTGCGGCCAGAATGGCCCGCCACCGCCCCCTCACGATCGGCATCGCCGGCGGCTCCGGCAGCGGCAAGACGTCGCTCGCCCGCACGCTCGTCGAGATGCTCGGCCCGCGGCGGTGCGCGTGGCTGGACCACGATTCGTACTATCGCGACCTCGCGCACCTGACGCCCACGGAGCGCGCGGCGATCAACTTCGACCACCCGGACAGCCTCGACAACGCGCTGCTCGCCGGGCACGTGCGCGAGTTGCGCGCCGGCCGCGCCGTCGAGCGGCCGTGCTACGACTTCGCCACGCACTCGCGCACGGCGACGACGCTGCACATCGACTCGCGGCCGCTGGTCGTGTGCGAGGGCATCCTGCTGCTCGCCGTGCCCGAGTTCGCCGACAGCTTCGACCTACGCGTCTTCATCGACACGCCCGCCGATGTGCGCATCCTGCGCCGGCTGCAGCGCGACATCGTCGAGCGCGGCCGCACCGTCGAGTCGGTGGCGCGCCAGTACATAGAGACGGTGCGTCCGATGCACGAGCGCTTCGTCGAGCCAGCGCGCGCCACCGCCGACCTGGTGCTCGACTGGCGCCACGAGCCCAAGCAGTGGGCCGCGACGGTGATCGCGACGCTGCGCGGCATGAAGGCCGCGAACCCCGCGGCGCGAAGAGCGGCCGCCGAGGCGTGAACGCAGCCGCTCAGCGCACGCGCAGACCGGGCGGCATCAGCGCGTAGACCTTGGCCGCGCCGTCGCCCGGCGACCGCCGCGGCGAACATCGAGCCGAACAGCGAGTCAGCGAAGGTAGGACGGCGCCGCGACGGGCGCGAGGGACTGGCGCGCAGCGTGGCCGGTCGCCGCCGCATCCTGTCGGGCCCGCGGTCGGCCGCCTTGCCGCGCCGCCGCAGCCACCGCTAGAGTCCTCGTCCGCGCGCCCGTAGCTCAGCTGGATAGAGCACTGGTTTCCTAAACCGGAGGTCGTGGGTTCGACTCCCGCCGGGCGTACCACCACGCGTTCGAGCTTCGCGCAGCGCGACGATCGCGCCTCGAAGCCGCCGAAACGAGCCCACAGCAGCCCCGATCCCGCAGTCGCTCGCCGCGTTGCGGCGGCGACCCGGAGTTCGGCTGCAACGAGCGGCGCCGCGCCGTGGGTTACAGCTCGACGTCGACCGTCTGCCCGGCAACCACTTCGACCGTGCGCTTGCGCGTCGGTTCGACCGGGACCTGATTCTGGCCCTGCTGGCCCTGGCGGCCGCCGAAGCGTCCGCCGAACTGGCCGCCGAACTGACCACCGAGCGACTCCATCGATTCGAGCGTGATCTCCCACGGGCCCGGCCGCAGGCCTTCGATCGTGCCCTTGCCGCGACGCAGCACGCCGAGTGCGGGCGCCGGCGCTGGCTCGGCGCCGAGCCAGCGCGCGCGCACGGCGCCGAAGCCGTTGTTGCCGGTCACCGAAACGCGCACCTTGCCGGCGCCGGCCAGCACGACCTCGGGCGCGGCGGTGGTGGCACCGCGCGCCGGCGTGACCTTCACCGCCGCAGACGCGAAGTCCTTGGCCGAGGCCTGCAGCTCGAGTTCGACGTCGGGATCGACGCCACGGACCTCGAACGCGCCCTGCGCGTCGGTGCGGATCGTGCCACCGGCGCCACCGCCCATGTTCATGCCCGGCAGGATGCCCTCGACGGCGTCGCCGATGGCCGCCGCCGGATCGTCGCCAGCGCGCGGCCGGCGCACGCGGATGCGCGCGCCTTCGATCGGCTTGCCGGTCGAATCCTTCACCACGCCGCGCACCGTCGTCATGTCGAGGTCGACGTCGACGACGTTCTCGCCGTTGCGCAGGAAGATCGTCACCATCGTCGGCATCGCGCGCGCGCCGTGCGTGACGCGCAGCCGGTGCTCGCCCTCGGGCAGTTCGGCCATCTGGTAGACGCCCATGTCGTCGGTGCGCTGGTTGCGCCCGCCGCCGCCACGGCCGCCGCGACCGCCACCGCCGAAGGCCTCGGCCATGCCGCCGAACGCGTCCTGAATGGCGTCGCCTTCGCCGGCCGCCGGGCCCTCGCGGAAGGCCACGCGCGCGCCGGCCAACGCCACGCCGTTCTCGCGCACGATGCCGCGCAGCGTCGCCGTCGGCGTCTTGGTCAGTTTGACCGCGGTCGTCTGCTGGTCGGCGATCGGCGCCCACGTCCACGGCTCCTCGGCCGGCGCGCCTTGTGCGTTCGCGCCGCCGTTCTGGCCGCCCATGCGCATCGCGAACATGCCGCGCATGCCGCCATTCGGCGCGCCGAGGCGAAACTGGTGGCTGCCGGGCGTCAGGTGCTCGAAGCGCGCGAGGCCCTGCGCGTCGGTGCGCTTCTGCGCCGTCTCGCCGTCCGGCGCGCGGTGCTCGACCATCGCGCCGACCACCGGCTTGTCGGCAGGATCGACGACGGCGACCTGCGCGATGCCGCCGATGACGAGTTTCGCGGTGTACTCGCTCGGGCCTTCGGCGCCGAAGGCCAACGCCTCGCTGGCGAACGGCGCGAAGCCGCGCGCCTCGACCTCGATGGTCGACTGCTGCGCCGGACGATTGAGCGTGATGCGGCCGTCGCGGTCGGTGCGCCCCTGCGCGAGACCGCCGGCAGCGCCGCCCGGCACGAAGCGTCGCCACTGTCGCGGTATGCCGCGCCGTATCGCCGCCATCTCGTCACCGCCCTGCTGGCTGGCGAACGCGACCGACGCGCCCTGGATCGGCTTGCCGTCGATCGCGTTGACGACGGTGACGGTCAGCACCGGCACCGGATCCAGCTTGAGCGAGCCGAGGTCGAGGTTGCCGCCCTTGGGCAGTTCGATGTCGCCGCGTTCGAGCGGCGCGTAGCCGAGCGCCTCGATGGTCAACGACAGCTTCTGGTTGGCCTTCGGCCGCAGGTTGGCGACCGTGACGGCGCCGCCCGGGTAGTCGCTGGCGCGGCGGTTGTTCATGCCGCCCATGCCGCCCCACAGGCCCATGATGTCGGCCATGCCGACGCCGCCGCGCAGGCGGTCGCGCACGGTCATGCGCTCGACGGCCGTGCCCGACTTGGCGTCGGCGACGGTGAACGTCACCGTCACGCCGGCGTCGTAGCGCAACGTGACGTTGCCGCCCGGCTGCGCCTCGACGCGCGCGCTGCACACCGTGCTGCCGGCGAAGCCGCCGCCGGTGCGCGCGACCCACACGCGGTAGGTCTCGCGCGCGAGGCCGCGCAGCTCGAAGCGGCCGTCGGGCCCGATCGTCGCCGTGCGCTCGCCGAAGCCGATGCCGGCCTCGTCGAGCATCGCGTCGAGGTCGAAGCCCATGCCGCCCATCATCCCCGCCATGCCGCCCATGCCGTTGGCGTCGTTCTGCGGCATCTGCGGCTTGCGCGCCGCCATCACCTGCAGGCCCTTGGCGTCGGCCGGCAAGCCCGCGACGACGCCGGCGATGACGCCGCCGACCGCCATGGTCACCAGCACGCCGCGCAACTCGCCGCCGGCTTGCACCGTCATCGGCTGCGTCTTCGCCGTCGGGTGCTCGGGGTGGCGCGCGCGCAGCGTCAGGTCGCCGGGCGCTACGTGCGCGAGCTCGAAGTTGCCGCTGTCGTCGGTGATCACCGCCTCGCCACCGCGCAGGACCTCGACCTCGCCCAGTTCGGGAATGTCGAAGTCCATGCCCATCATGATGCGGCCTTCCCACTCCTGCACGCGGTCGACGCGCGCGCCGATGACCGGCGCGCCGTTGGCGGTCAGCACCCGGCCCGAGACGATGCCCGCCGCCTGCAGTTGCAGGTCGCCGACGTCGACGTCGACGTCCTTCGGCCGGTCGAAGCGGCGATCGAGGACGGCGAAGCCGCGGCCGAGCGCGCGCAGGCTGACGCCGCGCGAACTGCCCTTGGCGACGACGCGGAAGCGACCTTCGGCGTCGGTCTTGACCTCGACGCGATCGGTGAGTTGCTCGCGCACCGAACGCAGCATCGCGGCAGGATCGAAGCCGCCGCCGTCGACCATGTCCTCCATGTCGCGCGCGTCGAAGGACTCCGGGTCGAAGCGGCCGTTGCCGTTGGCGAAGCCAAGGCCCGGCGCGGCGCTGACCACGACGCCGGCGAGCGGCCGGCCGTCGGGGTCGACGACGCGGCCCTTGAGGCCTGGATTGCGCTCGTCGACGCCGCTGCCGACCACGCCGGCGACGCGCTCGGGGGCCGGCGCGTTGGCCGG
>Ga0194131_10000715_pt1 | contig 56370 bp, 44 predicted proteins | sample TA2KigO120mmetaG_FD_148631 | JGI IMG/M metagenome (GOLD analysis project Ga0194131, IMG submission 148631) | Freshwater microbial communities from Lake Tanganyika, Tanzania - TA2015053 Kigoma Offshore 120m | ecosystem: Environmental > Aquatic > Freshwater > Lake | place: Tanzania: Lake... | reverse complement strand
ACACTTCCTAGGGAAAACTGTTGAACCAGAGAAGGGGGGTCTCCATACTGCCTGGCCATGGAAGATTTCGGTCGCTTTCGCTGCTCCATCGGCATCTCCACCTCGCACCTGGAGTGCCTTGCGGAAGATACGTGGGAAAATGCCATCGCCACCGATATCCGCGCACAACTCGCCAATGTCCTCGATACGCAGCCCGAGGTCGTCGCTGAGCGCGGTGCAAGCGACGATGAAGTCATAGAATTTTCCATCGGCATCTCCGGTGTTTCTCCGGCAGACCACCAGACGATCCGGGCAGCTCTCTCTGAAGCAGGGATAGATGTCTCCGACGATGAAGGCGACCTCCTCGAAGACTACGTCGACGGCGATGAGTGGAGGAACAATGCGTATGATGCAGATTGGGAGAACACCCCGGAAGGCACGGGTGACGATCCGTTCTTTGCAACATAAAACCCTTCACCTAGCACACCACCCCCTCGTGCTTCAGCAGCCACTCCTTTTTATCGCTGCCGGAGGCGTAGTTGCCGATGCCACCGCTTGCGGGAAGCACGCGATGACACAGGATGACGATGGTGAGTGGATTGTCACCAACGGCAGTACCGACGGCGCGCACGGCGTCCGGCTTGCCGATCTCCTTCGCAAGGTCTCCGTACGTTATGGTGCTGCCGAAGGGGATGGTGAGGAGCGCATCCCACACGCGCTGCTGAAAATCGGTGTCTCGCATAACGAGGGGAACGGAAAAGCGGTGAAGATCTCCGAGAAAATATCCACGGAGCTCCTGCAGTGCGCGCTCCAAAATATCCGTTGTCTGCACAGGTTTTGTATGGGGTGGAGAAGCAAAGGTAACGGAATCGATGCCGCGATCGGTCCCCGTGATGCGCAGTGTGCCGAGATCGGTCGTCAGGAATGCTGTGGTGATCTGTGTGAGCATGAAGTGGTTGTCGTCGTTTACTTCGGGATTTTCCCGATGGAGATCGCAGACGATGCAAGATGACTTCTGCCGGGTCGTCCCCGGTGATCCACTTCGGATCGACAGGCGAAATTTCCCCGTGTTCCACACACGCAGAGAACTCATTTTTTGGCTTATGTAAGACATTTACATATGTTTCAAGCATGATCTACCTTCTGCCCTCTGCTCTCTGTCTCCCTCTCATGGTTTTCTGGAGCCATGCACCGCAACGCCCCACCAGCTCTCGCCTTCGCGCTCCTGCTCGCACTCCATATTGCCACCGTGCTCGCCGTCGCCCAAGAGCGCCAATCGGGCACGCTCCTACCACACATTACCCTCTCTCAGCACACACTGCCCTGACACACGCTCCTGCCTTCTCCTTCCTACTCCCTACTCCCTCCTTCCTCCTTGCTCCTTGCTCCTTCATCCATGCCTCCCCTCTCCGTCGCCACCGCCATAGCCGTGCGCGCCCATAGCGGCCAGAAGCGCGCTGACGGGAGAGACTACATCGAGCACCCGATGGCGGTCGCGCGGATCCTCATGGGAAGCAGTACCCATCTCCCGACCGCCGTCTACTCCGCCGCGATGCTCCATGACGTGATGGAGGACGCGCACCTCAGCTACGCGGAACTCGCTGCGCGTGTAGGACGGGAGGCTGCGACGATGGTGCTGGGCCTCACGCGTCCGCAGCGCGTCGCAGGCGAATCGTCGGAAGTATGGGAAGAGCGCTACATCGCCCAAATGCGCATCGTCTTTCCCTTCGCGCCGGGGCTTTTACTCATCAAGCTCGCCGACCGCATCCATAATCTGCAGACGGCGCACACACTCGCCCGCCCACGCAGAGCACGCCTGATCGACACGACCCAGCGTCACTACGCGCCTTTCTTTCGATCCATGCAGAGGATGTTGCCCATCGAGCTCCAATGTGCATGCACCGTGCTACTGCGTGGTCTAGAAGGAGCCCTGGAGCACGCGCACAAAGGAGCGCGGTGCTTCCAGGAAAGAATGGCGAAGGGATAGCAGCACCCAAACGGCAGTACCGCTCACGGCTGACTCCTCAGTGGCACGGCTCACTTTTTTCCATTCTTCCGGCTCTGCCCCTTCCAGATCTTGTCGATGTTGACGCGGTAGAGGTTGTTGTAGCGCTCAAGCTCGTTGGGGTCGGCCATCTTCAGCACGTCGAGCTCCGGAGCAAACATCTCACTGTAGCGGTCGCGGCGACGAATCTGCTTGAAAGTCCCGTCCTCATGGATGAGCACGACCGCCGCGCGCTTGATCGTATTGAAGTTGTTGGCGAGCACCTGTGCGTAGGCGCCCACGTCCATCGCCGCGAGGATGTCCCCTGCCTCGAGCTTGGGCATCGTGATGCCCTTGGTGATGAGATCCCAGCAGTCGCAGGTGTTGCCACCGACGGTGACCTTGTGAACGCGCGGCGAGAACATCTTGCTCGCAGGCAAGATGTCGTAGTGGATGTTGCTTTGGACGAGAGCATCGGGGATGAAATTGTAGGTCGATCCGTCCGCGATAATCATACGATTGAAGTGGTGGATCTCCTTGTTGGCGACGACGTGCATCAGGCCGATACCGGCATTGAGGACGATGGACTTGCCCGGCTCAAAGATGAGCTGGATCGGCATCGTCACTCTCGCCCCCTCGAGGAGGCGGCGGAAATACTTGGGAAAAGACCGAAGATCCTCGATGGGAAACGCCGTCTGGTCGCCGATGGCTGCGGGGAATCCTCCACCGAGCGAGAGCGTCTTGATGGGGATCCTCTTGTCCTGACAATCGCGGATGATCTTGGTGAGCACACGGGCAGCGGCGCGAAGCGTCCAGGGGCTCGAGATGTACCCCCCCATGAAGTGGAACCCGCGGAAGTCTACGAAGGGGCTTTTGGCCGCGATGTCGACCGCTTTGAGCACCTGCTTCAAGGGAATGCCATATTTGTTACCCTTCGTGGAGTAGTTGCGGATGTCGATCATGGGGTTCACGCGGATCACCGTGCGCACCTGGGTGCGAAGCTTCTTGGCAGTGGCCGCGATGTGCTCCAGATCCTCAACGCTGTCCGCGGTGATGCTCTGCACGCCGACTTTCGTGGCGAAGTGGAGATCCTGATCCGTTTTGTAGAGATTGGTGTACGAAAGCTGGCGGGGCTTGAGGTCCGCGAGGAGTCCTAAGATCAGCTCCCCGACGCTCGCGCAGTCGAGTTCAAACCCCTCTTCGCGGGCCATGCGGAGGATCTCGAGGTTGCTGTTGCACTTCACCGCGTACTGAAGCTTGATGTCATTGCCGAAAACCTTCTTGAACCTGCGGAAGTTCCTGCGAATCTCGCGCTCCACCATGACGTAGATGGGTGTGCCGAACTTGCGCACGATCCGGTCGACAGGCACTCCTTCGACGGTCAAAAATCCCCGGTGATCCACCGAGAGGAAGTGCGCCCAACGATCCCGGATGTAGCGTTTCTCCGCGTGCCTGCGCCGGCGCGAAAAATGGGGAACATGAGGGTGTTCCATCGATACTGCGATCATTGCGGAGGCTTTCGCATGGAAAACAGCGCGGAGTGTACGACTGCTACGTTGGAATGCAACAATTTTCTCCGATCCGTCTGGCGCACGAAGAAAGGCAGCCCTACGATGCGCTGGTGAGCGAGCACCGCAATGTCACCCTCGGCCTCGTGCAGATGTCCATGGAGGATGCCACGGAGCGCAACATGGAGAAGGCGATCGCCATGAGCCGCGACGCCGCCGGCAGGGGCGCAAAGATCGTCGCCCTCCCCGAGCTCTTCCTCGGCCCGTACTTCTGCGTCGAGGCGAACAATGCTGCCGCGTTCGAACGCGCAGAGAAGATTCCTGGCACCTCTACTGAAGCCCTGGCCTCTCTCGCGAAGGAATGTCGCATCGTTCTCGTCGGCGGATCGATCTACGAGTTTGCCGGAAAGACACGGTACAACACGTGCTGCATCTTCGGTCCCGATGGAGGCATCCTCGGTACGTACCGCAAGCTGCACATCCCGCACGACCCCGGATTCTTCGAGCAGCACTACTTTGCCAGTGGCAACGAGCCACCACTCGTCGTCGATACACCGCATGGAAGGATCGGCGTCGGCATCTGCTACGACCAGTGGTTTCCGGAGTTCGCTCGGCTAGCGGCACTCCAGGGCGCAGAGCTCCTCGTGTACCCGACGGCCATCGGTACCGCAGACGTACCGCCCGTGGACGAAGCAATTCCCGAGAACTGGGAAGAGAAGTGGCGAGCTGCGCAGGTAGGACACGCGGCAAGCAATGACCTCTACGTCGCTGCAGTGAACCGCGTCGGACACGAGGGGCAGCCGCCCGAAGACAGCGGAAAGCCGAGTGCGACGCACTTCTTCGGCGGATCGTTCGTGGCTGATCCCAACGCGCGCCTGCTTGCGCGGGGGGACGATACCGAGCAGATCCTCCTCGCGGACATCGATCTCGCATATCCAAAAAAAATGCAGGAAGCATGGCGGTTTCTCGCAGAACGAAGACCCGACATGTACGGTGGTCTGACGAAGTAAAGAGGTAATCTGTCGCGTTGGATAGGTGCCGTGGGTGGGTGGCGCGCCACGGGGCCTGCCTGCCGGCAGGCAGGGGTGAAGGGGAAGGCTCTGCTATGCGCCGCAGCGCAGTCGGGATGGAAACGCCGAAGCCTTGGAGGCGTTTCCAGCAAGACACAGAGCCGAGCGGAGAGGTGGTTGGCGCGCCGGGCTTGTGGCGAGCTTGTCGAACCACGTTTTAGCTCCACCTTTGTCGCCGGACAAAGCTGGAAGGCTTTCACAAGCAAAGAAAGTGAAAATCCAAAAGTAAAGCCTCCTCCACAGACACTTCCGAGAATCTCTTTCGCCATCACACTATTCCCCCTTTCGTTCCCTACCCAGAGAGAACCCATATTTCGGCAATCTGAAAACAAATACAGGCCATGCACATCTTCAGAAGATTTGGATGCTCTCTCGGCAATCCCTTCTCTCCGCTGCACTGATGCCGAATCTTTCCCCCCATCCCCATGACACGCAGACATGCACCCCTTTCCCCTGTCGCAGCAGACATCGAACTACTAGAGCAAAAGCAACTGCTTTCTAGCTCCACTCTAGAAACCGCACAGATCGATGCTCTCATGAGTGATACATCCTCTCTGGCACAGCTTCTTTCCGGCTCACAACCATCCGCACCGGCATGGGATGGCAGCTTCGACAATCTCTCTGAAACCGAGACAGTTCTTGAGGAAATCTCTGCACTTGCAACATACGGCGAGCAGCTCACAAGCGCCCTAAACCAGATGAGCACTGAAAACATCGCAGGACAGCAGGCACTGGAAGAACAACTCATGGAAACGATGCGCTCACTGGAACACGCCATCGATGCTACGCAATCCCTCGAAGGTGCCATGCGATCATCCATCCATGATCTGCTGACGCAGGAAACATCATCCGTCGATCTCACGGCCTTGTCTCCGAGTGAAGGAAATCGTACGGCAAGAGGAACCGTTCCCCTCAGCGATCCTACGAAAGGCGATATCACCATCGTGGTTCCCCGTGGAAAATCATCCACTGCATCCCTGCAGGAAGAAATCCGATGGACGCAACCACCGACACTGGTGACCAACCCAGATCATGGATTTGCAGCATCGCAAAGCACCATCCCCTCCTCCGTCATCAACTGGAGAACAAAAAAAATCGAATCCTTCAGTATGACATCTGTTGATACAAACGGAAAGAACATTGGGGGCGTCGTATACAACGACGGATTCAGCATGCCGATAGTGCACGACCTTGCGACAGGTGGGATACGCGACTTAGGAGGGAGAATTCGGGGGAGTGCGGACATTGTGCTGAGCCCAGACGGATCACGGGCGGTCACCGCAATCAGCGGCGCAGGAAGCAGCAACAGCATGCGCATCTGGGACACCGCAACCGGTAGACAAATCGGACCAACGCAGAAACCGGAGTACGTCACCCAGATGGCGTTTCGACCTGGCAATGCACCTGATCTTCTGTACGCCACCGAATATGGTCAGTTTGTTTCTTGGAATAAAGTCGATGGAGGTGGCGACCGGATCTTCGAGGAAGTCTGGCCACGCTTCGCCGTGAGTGAATCCATCGCGGCAGCACCACGCATCGTAAATCTTGGAAGAGGTCGCTTTGACCCCGGAGATACCGTGGAGCTCTACGATTTCCAACAGGAGCGAAGGCTGCCTGCTCTCGCTACAGGCAATGCCGTCCGCGATCTCGCCATCAGTCCCGATGGAAAAACCCTGCTGACATGGGACAGAGGAGGCATCGTGCATATCTGGGATATCACCTCTCGACAAAAGATCACCACGATAACTCCGACCGCAGGAACCCGTGATGCACGCGCACAGTTCGGCCATAACGGTTCGCTCATCATCATCACAGACAACACGGGCAAACTGCGTGAGTTCTCCGTAGACAGTCTTCGCAATGGCAATACCGAACCGTTGGTGCAGCGCACCTACGACACGCGCGACTCCATCCTCGCCCACCCAGGAGCACCCGGGTACATCACCAGCCGCACCGACAGAGGCTCTGTATCCCTGCGCGCATCGGGGCTTCCTGCCATTGTCACCAACGGAGAACAAGTGCCCGCAGTAGAAGGGAAAGGTGATGGCACCGTCTGGCTCGACTACTCCACAGTCCATGAGCTTGTCACACAAGGGCAGTTTCGCATCACGGGCGCTCCTGCAGGCACGCAGTTCACCGTGACGCCGTTTATGGGAACGCGACGCCTCGCATCGCAATCGGCAAATGCAGGCGAAGTGGTTTTTGTGTCCAACGCCGAGGGTATATCTGCCGTAGCCGTACAGGGCGTAGGGTGGAACGGCCCTATTGCCCTTGCACAAATGGATGTCTCGACGCTCGCAAGTGCGGCTCCTGCCGACAGTAAGGAGCTGGGGCTTCTTTCCAATGATCTCTTCGCACAAACGTGGGCGGATACCGATGAGGTGTGGGACGACAAATGGCTGGACTATCGCTCACAGATGGCAGCCGTGGAAGGTGACCCAAAGCTCCCCATGCTCGTGCGCGCCACGGGAGGAACGCTCTATGGCTTTACCTACCACACCAATGTCCACTACAGATCCGGGTTTACAAAATCTCTCGCGCGATCGGCACTTCCCGAATCCGCGTTCATCCGTATCGATACGAGCACGGCCATCCTCCTGCCTGGATACCCCGCCGCCCTCTACGTGAATGTCGGTGACGGCACGATCGTCGGCACGAGGAAAGGTCAAAACGGCGGCATCCTCCTCGAGAAAAAACAGTCAGCCAATATCCTCGATCTCGTGCCAAAAGAAGGCATGGATATGCGAGTGGACTGGTTGGATACCGTGAGCGCCGGAGAAGGAACACGGGAAGGATTCTTCCGTGAGGCGCTCACGCCGGGCGTCGTCAGCCACCCATCGCCGGAGAGCAGCGCTATCGTCACCACCATGCGTGTGAAAAACTCAGGAAGCTTTGGAGGAGCGATCCGCGCCGAGATCTATGTGTCTTCAGATATCCACCCCGAGCGCGTCTTGCAGAAAACCATCGAAGGCAATATCTCCGCTTCCGATGTACTCACGCTGCGCTTCCGTGCAGATCTCCCGAAGAGAGACCGCTCTTCGTACGCGTACGTCAAAATCATCGGACCGGATGGTACGGTAATCGCGGAAGAAGGTGCAGGACACGTCGGACGCAATCCCGATCGACCTTCGCCAAAGGAAATCACCGAACGCGACAAGGAGTACGAAGAGGCTCAACAGGGAGCATTTGTGCGCACTACGCAGTACTGGGCAGATCTCGCACGCAGTAGCCCCGTCTATGCGGGGCAAGCCGCAGCAGGGCTCCAAGAGACGCTTTCAGCGATGGGCAAAACGATGGCGACGGTTGCCGCACGGATTGCACAAGAAAGAAGAACGCTCGGAGCAATGATCGAAAAGCGCGTCCTCCTCGCCGAAGCATCCGCCACCCTTGGGTACACCGGAGAGAGCCCGGAAGGTATCCGCAATGACAGCACGGCAGGAAAGGCACTCCTGGGAATCATCCATAGCCTGCAGGGCATCGCACCGACGGCATCTGCAGACATAGCAGCGGTCGCCAAATCCGCCGAGATCCCCACGGCCATCCCGTGGTGGAAGATCGCTCAGGCAGCCCAGAGCGCCAATGGCGACAGTGGCGTCCTCGCGGGGAATCTCCTCAGGTTATTCGATGACGCGGGATTCCGGCATTTACAGGAACCGGCAACCGCCACGGCGCCACAATTCCTCTCGACGTATAACCATAAATCGGAATACCGTGGGGAGGACATGCTCGTACGCTTCGACCTCGCGACCGCAGGCAAAGAGATTGATCATGTGTTTGTCTATCTGGAGGGACACGAGGGGCAAATCGGCGATGCTCTTCCGGTCACTGTGAATGGTTTGTCCGTAAAGATCCCAGCTGCTGTCATCAGCGAGCGCATCGGCACGCAGGAGAGCGCGCACCTGCAGGTGAAGCTCGTCGCATGGTTCAAAGGAGAAGGTGATGCAACACGGATCTTCACGAAATCGGAGGGGGTGATGTGGAGTAAGGGAGAAATCGTTAACAATGAAAACTTGTCCACGGCTGAAGTGGGGTCACAACAGTGGCACATCGAGAATGCGATTCTACAAAGACTGCATTTACCCGTGAGTCAGGAAGCTGGGGAATGGACGAACAATTTGGGATCTACCTACCACAATAATACTGAGTACTTTGCTGTTGATCTGAATATTCCTGGAAGCAGTGACCTAGGTGCGGAAGTCACTGCTGCAGCAGGCGGAAAGATTGTGGATTGGGATATCACTACTGGCTTTATCAAAATTGAACATAGAAATGACATCACCATTAATGGTCAACTACAGACAATGGTCTGGTACACAGAATACCGACATATGAATAACATTCTCATCCCCTCCAATGAATCAGAAGCCCTGATTACGAGTGGTACACTCATCGGTAATGTAGGCAAAGAGGGTAAAGCCAGCGGTGCACATTTGCACTTTGTTGTGCGAAGTAACGGTGTTGCAGTCGACATTTCAAAATTATTGCAATTGCATGGCATCAAAGATGCAAATGAGCGAGCAACTGGCACCTCACCCTACAAATCCTAGTCATGCGTACCGCTACTATTATCTTGGCAATGGTTCTAAGTGCATGCACTACGCAGTTATCTGAGGCTACATGCCCTCTGGATTGGACTACCTATAAGCTAGATGCATATAATTTTTCGTTCTGTTATCCAGAAAAAAATTCTGTAGTTACATCAAAAGATGATCGTAATTTTAAAGGGGCGAGAATTCAGAATTATGTCTCTGAAGATTCTCACGGCCAACTCTCCAAAGGCGAATATCATCTGGAATTATTTATCTGGGATCACACACAGGGAAAAAAATATGCACGTATTGAAAATAGTGTGATTTACACATCATGCTCAGATAAATTAACTCAGAAAAAGTCAGTTGAATTTTCGAGAATTATCGGCCATCGAGGAATCGAAGATGTATATGAATCAAGTGGAACTTCCTTTGCACTTTGTATTCAAAAACCTGGCATTGATATCTATCTCCGCGTAACAGAAAGAAATCCTGAGGGAGGTATTGCCAATAAAATCCTTGATTCATTTTCCATCGACTAACAATCCCCCCTACACTCCCCCCGCAATGGCACGCTTTCGTGAATCGCCGTTTACGACCGGATCGCCCGCAGATCTCGGATACCGCATGCCTGCGGAGTGGGAGCGACACGAGGGGACGTGGCTGAGTTGGCCGTACAATATGGAGACATGGGAAGGGCACCTCGAGGGAGCCGAGAAAGCGTTTGCACAGATGATCGCTGCACTCACACCTCATGAAACGGTGCATCTCGCCGTTGCCAATGCCGATGTGGAAGCGCGTGCGCTGAAGGCGCTACAGGGAAAACCTGACAACCTCGTTCTCCACCGCATCGAAACCGGCGATGTGTGGTTTCGTGACTTCGGCCCCACCTTTCTCGTGCGAGAAAGGGACGGAAAAAGAGAGGTGGGCTACAGCAAATGGAAATACAACGCCTACGGCAACAAGTACCAAGACCTCCTCATCGGTAACGACGTTCCCGACAAGATGCCACTGCAAAGCAGTGAGCGCTTCGACGCTGGCATCGTCCTCGAAGGAGGATCCATCGACGTCAACGGCACGGGAAGCGTGATCACCACAGAGAGCTGCCTCCTCAGTCCTGACCGCAACCCCGGGCTCACCAAAGAACAAATCGAGCAGAAACTCCGCGACTACCTCGGCGTCACCAACGTGCTCTGGCTGAAAGAAGGCATCGCGGGAGACGACACCACAGGGCACATCGATGACATCACGCGCTTCACCGGAAAAAGCACTGTCGTGACGGTGGTGGAGGACGACCCACAGGATGAAAACTATGCCCCACTCCAGGAAAATCTGCACCGCCTGCAAACCATGCGCGACGAAGACGGCACTCCGCTCACCGTGGTCTCCCTCCCCATGCCTCGCCCGTGTATCGTGGATGGCCGACGCATGGCGGCGAGCTATGCCAACTTCTATATCGCCAATAGCGTTGTTATAGTGCCTATCTATTCCCAAAATGCCGATTCCGAGACCCTAGACACCCTTCAAAAGTGCTTCCCAGATCGTAGGGTAGTGGGAATCGACTGTCGGGAGCTGATTTGGGGATATGGGTCGGTGCATTGTGCAACACAGCAATATATTTTGACTAAATAATATATTTATATTATAAATAAATATTGTGTGGCTGGCAGTTGCTCTATTTTCGGCGATCTGTTTTGCAACGGTATATGTAGTGGATGAATACTGCGTAGATAACATTTTACAAAAACCTTACATGGGTGTCATAACTAGCGCCCTAGCATCAATATCCATCTTTTTTGCAATACCTTTCACTTTACCAATTGTCAAAGTAATACATTTTCCAGAAAATGCGGATCTTCTTCTATGCCTGATAGTTGGTGTAATAATACAGATAAACCAAGGGCTCTATTTTAAGGCACTTTCATACAGCACTGCCGGCACTATCGCTGGATATTGGAATATGGTGCCTGCGCTGTTGCCCATACTGAGTTACTTATTCCTCGGAAGTGTACTTGAGCTTGATCAATACAGAGGAATATATCTCATTGTTCTTGCGTCAATCGGACTCAGTGCATTGGATACCAAATCAACAGAAAACATCTTTGCCCTTTTACTCATGCTTGTTGCTGTGGTTCTACAAGTGACAGCGTTATTACTCATGGCATACATATTTAAGAGAGTAGATTTTCATAGCGGATTTTTAAGTATAACTACTGGAATGATTGTGGCAGGTGTTTTTCCATTACTCATGCCAAGTGTGAGAAGGTCATTCTCTCAAAATTACCAAAAACTTTCTTCGTCGATCAACATATTTATAGGTGTGGAAATCATGAACCTAGTTGCATACGGATCGTTACAAAAATCCATTCACCTGAGCGGTGAACCGTCTCTCGTTGCCGCTATAGATGGCACCGCTCCGGGATTTGCCTTTATCTTTTCCATGCTATTTTTCAAAAATAAAGTCCGAAATATCGCCTCAAAGCACTATCAAACACTATTCTTGCGATTAACGAATATCTGCGTGATGGTTCTGGGGGTTTGGATGGTTTCCTAACTTCTAAATTGGCAGTGTTACAATGAAGGTACTTCCTTTGCCTTCTGCGCTTTCAAAACGACTAGTGCCGCCCTGCGCCTCCACGGCACCCTTCACCACATACAACCCGAATCCATTACCGTCGACATTGCAGGCGTTGCTCGCACGGAAAAGCTTGCCGAAGATCTTGTCTTGATCCTGCTTTGGAATACCACATCCCGTGTCGCTCACAACGATCTTGAGCTCTTGGTGTGTTGAGGAGACATCCAGCTTCACCTTGCCCCCTTCCGGCGTGTACTTGATGGCATTGCTCATCAGGTTCTCCACGATCATGCGCATGAGGCGCTTATCGAGCGAGGCGATGCCGACCTTGTCGGAAATCGTCGACGTGAGGTGTACCTTCCGCTCCTGCGCCTTGGCCTCCATGATCGTCATGATCTCGCCGAAGAACTCCTTGAGATCTAGATCCGTGCGATCCACTTTGACGCGTCCGAGCTGGATGCGCGATACATCGAGAATCATCGAAGCGAGATCGGCTAGATGCTTTGCGACCCCCTGCAATTTTCCAAAGAATTCCTCCTGCTCTTTATTGAATTTTCCAAAGTCTCCATCAAGGAGCATTTCAAAGTCCCACTTCAATGCGGAGATCGGTGTAGCAAGTTGATGGCTGACGATGCCAAGGAGTTCATCTTTTTGACGATCGAGCTCTTGCATGAGCTCCATGCGGCTTCCCCACAACTTTAAGAGTCCAAATGCAAGGCCGGATATCAGAGCAATCATGACAATGGAAATTAGTCCAAATGGCAGAAAAGTTGCTTTTATCAGACGATTGTAATCAGAAATATCAATATCGATCGCTAACATCGCGACTACATCTCCATTCTTTTTTTTGATTGGCGCATATGCAGAATACAAAAGTCCCCAGTAATCCTCGTAAATCTCAGGACTCGTTGTTGCCTCACCAAAAGCCTTACCACTTTGTATAGCTTCGATTTCTGATACATCGTACTCGGAACCAGGAAATCCTTCGTCTGTAACTTCATCTTTATTAAAGTTGAGTTCCGGCTTAAGAGCCAATACATCTGCATCCGCAATGAACAACATTGAATCCGCTTCTTGGGTGGGCTCAAGGAGATAGGCAAAAGTTATATCTGGATTGGCTCTTTTGATGCTCCTCAATTGCAGTACCAATGAGCGATGAAAGGGCAGTTTTAGCCTGGACTCTACTGGATGTGCTAAAAATGCCCCAATATCCTCTCCGGAGAATAACAGTGATGCTGTTGAGACCATAGAAACCATGCGTGCATCCAACCGCTTATTCAGCAGAGACTTTGTATACCAATACATGCCGATGATAAGAATCAGAGCAGCAGCAGATGTTATGAGTGCAACAATGACGCTTGCATTACGCAACCTACCCACTGCTAGCTCTTGTGGTTCACGCATATCGTACTAAGATACCATTTTACCCGCTACGCGGCAATGCCGAACAGCCACTCCGCATTGAGTAAAAAGTGTGTTATAGGCAGTTCATTATTGGACAACTTTGGTGTTTTCGCTTCAGAGAAGATAGAAAAGGACGAAGTTATTGCGATTTGGGGTGGGAAAATTTATGCCGAGAAGGATATGGTAAATCTGGCAAAGAAGTATCCAAAAATGCTATTAAATCCATTCGGTGTTTACTGGGGATATTATATGGGTCCTATAAGACCACAGGATCCCATAGAGGATTCTGAAAGATTTAATCATTCATGCAGCCCAAATGCTGGAATAAAGGGGCAAATCATTCTCGTTGCGAGACGTGATATCGCCGTGGGAGAAGAAATCTGTTTCGATTACGAGACAGCTGAGACGAGTGGAATCGGTTTGATGTTTGTATGCAAGTGCAACAGTATCACCTGTAGAAAAAATATTGACGGAACAGCATGGAAGAATCCCGAGTTTATTGCAAAAAATAAGGAATATCTGTCTTGGTATTTGGAGCAAAAACTAAAGTTTAGTGCTGAGTAAGCAGTGCCCTAAATGTAAACAAGTTATGTGCCAATAGCCTAAACATTACTAAGGTTGCCAAGAAGAAAGCTATCAGCACTGAGGGGGTAATCGCAGACCATGTCATGTCAGTTACATCACTGGCGTTGAAGTCTATCCCAATAATTGCAAATGGCTTACTGTCTTTCGTAATTGGTGCTACTCCCCCAATCCATACGCCCCAAGGATCTTAATGAGCATGTTGATCGGCTGTTGGCTTGAGTAAGCCATGCACTTTTGCTGATTCTTTCGGCCTTTCATCCAACCACATATGTCCCGGAGCAATCTGATCGTTCAAAAGGCCATCGCCATCGAGATCAACAAAAGGTAATAAGGGATATGAATCCGCGTCCGTTACCAACTTCCAATAGTACGGATTCTCGGTGGGCCGCATGATGTATGCGTACTTCACGCATGGGTTCTGCTCCCGGATATCGTTGAGCATGTCCACAACCTTTTTGTAGACAGGCTTGGAAACGTCTCTGTAGGTCTTCAGCTCCTCAAGATCGCTTGCATCAAACTGCAAGGCGACAGTAGCAGCTATACCCATGGCACGCTCGCGCAGTCGCTCAAGATTCAGATGATACGTATGCCTGTACATCCCCCATGTCAGACTTGCTGCAAGCACCGCGCAAATCGCAAACACCATTACGCTCCTCCGGCTCAAGAACACTCCCACGCAGAAGATACCATCTTCGTTCGTACTTCCATTTCTCTAACAACCGGCCGGCGCGCATGCCACCGCAGCACCACTCTGAACCGTCTTCTTCATCTCCTGCTTCCATACCGCCTCAAACATCACTTTCTCTGTTTGTGCCATTTCTTTGCTGCGAATCAGAAACGCTTTCTGCTCCGCATGATTGAATGTCCCAACCCAATCACCTGCAACGACTTTCTCCGTATTAAACGCATACACCTCCTCGGGAACCAGCACTGTCTGGCGATGCTCGAAGGGATCGCGACTCTGGTAGCGCCTCCCGAGCGGCGTGTCGTGAGCGATGACGCGGGTGATCACCTTCTGGCGGTAGCGTAGACAGAAGAACTGCATGAGGAAATCCCTGAGTGGATCCTCGGTCTCTATGTGACGCACCGGCAAAAAGTGACACATCACGCCGCCACACTCCTCCAGCAGTTTCCTGTAGGCCTTTTCCAGACCGCTCAACCCCTCGTAGTGCTGGATGTCCGCACGGCTGACATCGACGGAAAGAGAGGCCATAAAAGACTCCAGATCCTTCTCTCTGCGCTCGTATACCGCCTGCTTCTGCTTCCTATCTTCACGCACCCACTCCACGATTGCTTCGGATGAAGAGAGCTTGAGCTTCGGAGTATCGTTGATGATGCCCTTTGCAAGAATACCCTTGGAAAGAAGTTTCTTGCTCGCCGAGTCGAGAACGCCGGTCGATTTACCGGTTTTCGCAGCAAGCTCGCGCAGGGTCATCGCGCCTCCTTCAAGCAGGTGCTTTAAGATGAGGATCTCCGTGCCGGAAAACCCGGACTCGGAGAGATACTGCTCGACGGATGCAGGCAACGTAGTCACGACAACTCCCTATGCTACGCTGTTCTTTACAAGAATCAAGAAGGTGATGTGGTGATAAATGCACTTCACAGATTGGCACGGTAATTCTGCGATGGAAAGCCGATTGAAGGCGTTCTATAGGATGATAGAACCCCCCCCCTTACCCTAACCTTTTCTGTGGTCTGACCCCTCACCCTAACCCCTGCCATTCGTCTAAGACCCACCCTAGCCCTTGCCTGCTGGCAGGCAGGCTCTCCCGTAGGGAGAGGGAATATTTTGATTTCCCCCTTCGTTGGGGCTAGGGGGCTTGGTACAGTTCACATTCGCTACAACCTCGCCCAGGCAAACGTCTCCTTACTGATCTTTCTTTCTTTGAGGAGCCTCTTGGCATCCGCTTCGACGGTCACCATGCCGACGGGACTCACTGTCTGGAGAACGAACTTCAGCTTTGCAGCGCGGTGATTGCGGATGATGTGCTCGGCACGCTCGGCGTTGATCTTGTGAATGAGCGCCGCAAGCGATGTGGATTTTCCCGATCCTGTAGGACCGGTAAAGAGTACGAGCCCGTCTTGGAGGCAACACACACACTCACGGAGCTGACTCCTGAAACCCAAGCTCTTCGATGCTTGGAATCGTCTGCGGAACGCTGCGAGCCGCAAGAACCGGAGCATCCTTCTGAAAATGACAATTCACGTGGAAACGCATATCGCCGACGCTGTTCGCACTATCCATCTCGCGTGTTTTTTTCACATAGCTTGAAGCGTTCGGCACCAAGTACTGCCTTCACAGCACGCTCAACGTCTCCGGACGTGAGCCTCGTCTTTCCCTACTCCTGCAGCTCTCCGTCCATGCAAAAGACGATGGGCTTCCTGCGGTAAGATGGATGTCGGATGCGCCAACCTAGCGTCTGCGGCAAAGAGCTGGTGGAGACCGGAGGGCATAAAAAATGAAGAATGGAGTCTGTGATGATCTCAAATATATTATGTTATAATTCTACGTATTCTTCAATGAAGGAATACTCGATACAATCACTGCATGGACCGCACAAAAGCGCAGGGAAGAATCGCAAAACTCCGAGAGGAAATCTGGCAGCTGAATCGCGCATACTTCATTGAGAACCGCTCCGATGTCTCCGAAGACGTCCGCGACAGCCTCAAGCAGGAACTTCGGTCACTCGAGGAAGCATTTCCCGATCTCATCACGGAGGACTCCCCCACCCAGCGCGTGGGCGCGCCACTCGATGGACGCCTGCCCAAAGTACGGCACCTCACGAAGAAGGAGTCGCTCCAGGATATCTTCTCCGAAGCGGAGCTCACGGAATGGGAGGAGCAACTCGTGCGAGCACTCGGGGGAGAGCAGAAGGCGTTTGAGCACATCGTCGAGCTCAAGATCGATGGACTGAATGTCTCGCTGGTATATGAGAGGGCAAAAGGGCAAGAGGACAAACAGGCAAGAGGCATATCGTATGATCTGGTGCGGGCGGTGACGCGTGGGAACGGCATCGAGGGCGAAGACATCACCCACACCATCCGCACGATCGAATCGATCCCCCTTTCCATCGCACTACCAACTACCAACCACCAACTACCAACTTGTCTGGAAATCTCCGGCGAGGTCTACATGCCGAAAGCTGCACTGCAAAAGCTCAATGCGGATCTGCCCGAGGAGGATCGCTTCGCAAACCCACGCAACGCTGCTGCAGGATCGGTACGACAACTCGATCCTTCGGTAGCCGCCGCGCGGGATCTTCGGATGCTGTGCTATGCCCTGGACGAAGCATCCGCCGAAGCCCTGGAGCTGCGCAGTCAGAAGTCCATCCTCGATTTCTTCCATGCGCATGGTGTGCCCACCCACCGCGAGTATCACCTTTGCCACAATCCTCACGAGGTGCAAAGCACCTACCGAGAGTGGGAGAAGCGACGGGAAAAGCTCCCCTTCGACATCGACGGCGTGGTGATCAAAGTGAATGATCGTCGGCTGCAACGAGAGCTCGGATCCACGGCGAAGGCTCCTCGCTGGGCACGCGCGTACAAGTTTCCGGCGGAGCAGAAGACGGCGCAGATCCTCGACATCCAGCTCCAGGTGGGACGCACCGGTGCGGTGACCCCGGTCGCGCACCTCACACCGACGCTCGTTGCAGGATCCACCGTCACGCGAGCGACGCTCCACAACGCCGATGAGATCGAGCGGCTCGACGTACGCATCGGCGACACGGCGATCGTCCGTAAGGCGGGTGACATCATCCCGGAAGTTGTTGAGGTGCTGAAGAACCTGCGACCGCAATCCTCCAAGCCCTTTCACTTCCCGAAGCACTGTCCGAGCTGCGGAAGTACTCTTGTGCGACCGGAAGGGGAAGTGGTGCACCGGTGCGAGAGCCCGCAGTGCGGCGCCGTCCGGCAGGAGCGGATCGAGCACTTCGCGTCGCGTTACGCGCTCAACATCGAAGGTCTTGGGAAGGAAACGGTCGCAGAGCTCCTGGCTGCAGATCTGGTCTCGGATCCGGGAGACATCTTCTTTCTCGCTGCGGAAGATCTCCTGGGACTCCCCCTCTTCAAGGAGCGCAAAACGGAGAAGCTGCTTGCGGCGATCGACCGGGCGCGCAGGATTCCGCTCGATCACCTCCTCTTCGGCCTGGGCATCCGGCACATCGGCAGGGAGACCGCGGAAATCCTCAGCAAGAGCCTACCGTGGCCCGAGCACACTCTGAACATCGAGGAAAAGGAAAATGCGGCACTGCAGACATCCCTTTTTGGAGCCGGAACGAAGACGGTGGAAATACAGGGCATCACGATGGAAGACATGGCGAAAACGCTCCAGAGCACTACCGTGGAAACTATTGCGGGGCTGAGTGGCATCGGACCTGCGGTGGCGGAGTCTCTCACGGAATGGATCGCCGGCGAGGACCATCGCGCGCTGCTGCATAAGCTCGGCAACGGCGGCGTGATTGCGCTCTTGCCCAAGGGGAGCGGCGTCAGACAGGTCTTTGCGGGAAAGACCTTCGTGCTCACGGGAACACTCCCTGCGCTTGGCCGCGAGGAAGCGAAGGCGATGATCAAAGATCGCGGGGGAAAAGTGAGCTCCGCCGTGAGCAAGAAGACCGACTACGTCCTTTCGGGGGAAGATGCCGGATCGAAACTCCGCGATGCTAAGGATCTCGGCGTCACGATCATTTCCGAGGAGGAATTCCGGTCTATGCTATAGAGGAATGTATGAATAATGCTGAGAATTCCATATGTGTCATCCTGAGCATTCCACATGTGTCATCCTGAGCATTCCACATGTGTCATCCTGAGCATTCCACATGTGTCATCCTGAGCATTCCACATGTGTCATCCTGAGCGTAGTCGAAGGATAGACACATGCATTCGTATCACGCTTCGACTACGCTCAGCGTGACACTTCATCTCTGCCAACGACCGCGATGATACAACGTCATTGTAGAATCCTTCTCGGCATCCTCACCATCACTGCACTCGTGTACCTGCGCGGGGTCTTCACCCATGACTTCGTCTCGCTCGATGACCTCCTCCTCATCGTCCAAAATGAAACGGTGCACGGGCTTTCTCCCACGCTCCTCTGGCGTGCATTCACCAGTTACGATCCCGAGCTCTACGTGCCGCTGACGCTCTTCACATACCAGGTGGAATTCAGCATCACAGGACTACACCCCGTGCTCTACCACATCGACAATCTCCTGCTGCACCTCGGAAGCGTGGTACTCGTGTACGCATGTGTGAAGCGGATCTCCGCGAGCGAGAGCTTGGGGCTACTCTGTGCGATGCTCTTCGCTCTCCACCCCCTCAACGTCGAAGCGGTGTCCTGGGCTGCGGCACGCAAAGACGTACTCTCGGGGTTCTTCGCTCTCCTCTCCTTCTGGAGCTTTCTACGATTCCGACAAGAGGGAGACCGGAAGTGGTACCACACGAGCATCGCGACGTTCGCTCTGGCACTCCTCGCAAAAGTATCCGTGATCCTTTTGCCCGTTGCATGGATGCTTCTGGAGGGCAGAGAGAACACACAGAAGCGCTGGAAGGATTACGCTCCCTTCTTCGGCCTGATGCTCCTCTTCGGTGCGATCGCACTCTTCGGGAAAACAACGCAGATAGAAGTGATGAGGCCAGGCGATCAGCTGCTGCTTTCCCTGAAGGCTCTCACAGTTACAGTATCGAGATTTCTGCTTCCCATAGGGCTCAACCCGTATTATCCGCAGCGCACACCTATCGGCATAAACGGGGAATTTCTCACTGTCGCAGCTGCAGTGACGCTCATGGGAGTTCTGGCATGGACACAGAGGCGCCGCCTGCCGGTTGCAGCATGGGGCATGGCATTTTTTGCCCTCATGATGACTCCGAGCTTCATGAACTTCTGGAAGAAGGGCACTCTGTACGTGACCACGGATCGCTATGGATACCTCGGGATCATCGGGCTTTCCGTCGCTCTCGGATCGGTGCTGCTGCGCGCCTCTGAGCGCCTGCCCAAGCGGATTGCTCAGAGCACCGGAGTGGGGCTGGCCTTGGTCCTTGCCTCGCTCTCCTTCGTGCAATCAGCGACATGGAACAGTAGCATCGCCCTCTACGAGCGAGCACTCGCGCTCGACCCAAACTTCGCTCCGGTGCTCAACAACCTTGGCGCTGCATTCTACGCAGCGGGCGATGAGGAGCGTTCGCTTGCCCTACAGCGCAAAGCCCTAGAGAGTGACCCTTCGCTGACCTCCGCATCGATCAATATCGCCCTGCACCTGCGCAAACAAGGAGACAGGGCAGGAGCTCTGAAGATGCTACGCACGGGCATCGCACAGATACCACCGCACCGCCCAGCGCTCGAAGAAGAGGTAACCGCCTGGTCCCTCCTCGGGACGCTCCTCGACGAGCAGGGCAATATCGATGATGCCCTGGCGGCCTTTGCCAAGGGCGCAGAGCACGCGCCAAAGTCCCCCGACGCACACTACAACTACGGCGTGATGCTCCAGAAGTACGGGCGACGGGAGGATGCGCGGCGAGAGCTCCTCGCCTACCTCGATCTCCGTCCCCACGACATCGAAGGGCGCTACCGACTTGCGGCGATGGAGGCGGAGCTTGGACTACTCTCAGAGGCTCAAAAGAATCTCGCCATCGTTGTTTCGCGAAACCCCGAGTATGAAAAATCAGCGGAGCATCTGCGGAGGATCCAGAGCTTGCTGAAAAAATAATTACTCCTCCTTATCTTTCGGTTTTTTCACTCCGACGGTTTTCAGCTGTTCCCATGAAACTCCAATCAGAGAATGCGGAGTAACTCTCATCCTTTTGTTATTCATTTGCGCTACCGTCGACTGAAGAGCCGACCGGAATTGCATGCCCTCGTTCACCACCTTTCGCAGAAGCCCCCACGTCGGTTTTGATGAAGTGATATCTGCAGCAAGAAGAATCGCTTCCACATTCTGCCATTGCAGCTTCGGGCATCGACTATTGGGATGCAGCGTCGACCAGAACAGCTGCGCACTCATGGCCATGCGCTGCTCAGCAAATACGGCAGGGGACAGTGCACATGAGGCGACAACCGTAGCAAGCGCACGCTCCACGGGAGACTCAACAATGGTATCTCCACGAAATGATCCACGTTCGGCAAATTGATCATACCAGTCCTGCCTCACTCTCTCGGGCAGATCAGTACTGAGTAGAGCTTGGGACATGTTCATCAAAATCGGAAGGGTTGGCATGGTTTCACCGCTCAATATTCGCTTCATACGCGGCTGCGAGAGCTTGAGTGAACGATCGGTCGTATTGTCAGATATTCTCTGCTGCACTTTACGGAAAGAACCAAGCCAATCCCGGAGCGCAAGAACAAATCCCTTCACCGTTGTTGCCTGCGCACAGGCAGTGGATGCCACCTCCCCCCTACGTATGCGTTGTTGCTGCAATACCTCCTCCAGATGCTGCTGACCGAGACAGTCCACCGCGCTGCGGAGTGCGGGAAGCAGGTGATCCGATGCCTCGCCTCCGGCGCCGTGAGCGATTTCAATATTGGTCAGAGCCTTTGCTTCATCGGCAACCTGATTGTCATGCAACGTGTGCTCAGATTGCGCGCAGGCAAGAGCTTCGAGCGTTACGCCATTCCACTCACGATCAATACGCAGTTGCAACCTCTCTCCTGCCAACGCACTGCCTGTGCGCCGGTAGTGCCGCTCGCGCTCCAGGCGAAATATTCGTTCAAGATCAACACCTTCAGCTGCTGTCTGTGACACGAGGCCGACAAGCGCACGCATCTGCACCTGACCAAAGAAGCTGCTGAGCTGGATGGCACGACGCACCTCTGCTGACGGCCGGTACCCCTCGGTACGATTTGCTGTATAACCTTCAATGCGATGCTCGGGCGCTACGATACCGAGGCAGGCAGTAAGATCGGGATTTCTGATGCCATGATGATCACGGATGTCCGTGAACATCGTTGCAAAACGCTCGCGATAACTGTCGCCTTCTTCTGCTCCCATCCAAGCCGAGTGGACTTCACAATCTCCACCGTAGAGCGCATCAGCAACCGGCTCCACGCGCTCCCACGGCACGAGACGGGCATTGAGCAGATCCGCCGCTGTGTCCTCCGTACAGCGGGTCAGATCGCATATCGTGCGTACACAAAACGAAGCATTATGATCACGGACACAGAGAAGTTCCAAGTCAGTAAGTAATCGTGCGAGAGGCTCCTCGAGAGTACGCGCGCGGTATCTTCCTACAGTTTCATCTTTCCATGTCAGCATCGCCTGCTGCATCCGTAATTCGCGCAATTTCGGCCGTCCCTTTTTTGTGCCTGCGTATGCCTTCCCGACAAGATGTAGAAGTTCGCCGGGGTCGGCAATCACATTCATCTTGCGCCTCTGGTACCACGCCTTGTCACCGATGCCGATGATTTCCAGCATCCTGGTAAAACCGACTTCGTACCCGACGCGCTCCTCGAAATCCAGCGTACCCTCTCCGGGGACAACTGCCTTCAGCAGTTGCTCGCGGATATCGTGACCTATACGCTCAGGCGTTAAGTACTGAATAACTTTTGTATACACATCTCTCTGTGGTCTGGAGCCATCAGGACGATCTTTCTCTATCTGAGCAGCTGTTGCTTTGCCAATGCCCACGTTGGCAGCAAAGTGTGAGCGGAAGAGATGGAGGAGGCTCCACCGGATCGCCGCGAGCACCTTGGGAGCGTCTGTGCGCGTTTGTAAAAACACTTCGCCGATCACACGGTTATTGACTCCGGCAAGGCGTCGATCATGACCGGGTGGAAAACTTTCTATGTCCACAAGTGCAGGCTGACGAAGATCGATGGGTGGCATAGGGATTATGAACGTAATCTGTAGACAGCAGGTCCGCGGTCTTCGTGGGTACCATTGTTACCATTCGTGCTCCTGTCCCCCTGCTTCTCCAGCAAAGAATCGATCTTTGCATACGCGGCAAGGGCAAGGTCTTTGCCGCGCCTATCGTTCCTAAACGCGTCACGCACAGCCATGCGCACGGAACCGACCCAAGCCGTGCCAAGCTTCTCATTGGAAAGCCACGTAGCTATCGTGAATTCTGAAATAAGTCCGTCGCGATCCGGCGTATAGTCGTACGTGCGCGGCACCTTCCCCTCCTTCTTACGTTGCTGCTCTTGAGTGAAGGGATTGGTAAACTTCAGTGGGGTACCTACGCGTGTGAAAGGGCGCGGAGCGGAGGCATCTGGAATGTCAGGTGCACTCTTTTTTAACTTCTGCACCTGCGGCCTTTTCTCGTCTTGTCCGTATCCCGATTTGTCGACGAGTACCTCTAGCGGAACCCAGGTAAGACCCTCTGCGGGAAGTGCAATTCCCTGCTCATCAGCAACCTGCCGCAAGATAGGCTTCACGCCAAGGAGGGCATGCTCCCGGAACGTGACGCGGCGGGCGGCGGCAGAACCTGCCTGCCCAGGAATCATCGTTGCATTGTGAAGTAAGCGCCCGAGGAGCTGGACATTGGCCGGCCCCACGACTTCGATGTTTTCCAACGTGGGCAGGTGCATGGCATGGCTGATGTCTGAGAGGGTTGAGAAAAGTGTCTTTCCTCCTCCGGGACCGGTGAACCATGCGCGAATCGCTTCCTTGTACCGGCGATGTGATCCGCAGTAGGCCGACACATCCCACGGAATTTTTTTCTTGTCACAGTGAATGGCATAGCGCTCCATGTATTCGACTGCTTCCCGGGCGGAAGAAACGGCGACAATGGTATTTCTTTCGCGGGGCTGCTTGAGCTTGAGCGCGCTTGCCAGCGGCACATCTGCAAGGCGGGCTTCGAGGAATTGCTCAAAGGCTTCCTCGGTCCCCGGCGAAACGAGCTTGCCGCTTTTCGGCACGATGTACTCATACCCCACGCGGGGCAATACCCCGAGCTCCACGCCACGTTCCTTGGTGAGCCGGGGAGAGCGTGTCCAGCCGGGGCGCCCGCTGTCATCCGCTGCCAGACCAACCAGGTGTGGCCGGGCCGAGGCGCCGATCTCACTGCGCTCGGTGAACGGATGAAGGATTTGCTCGGAGCTGAATCTGCCCATCTCATCACCGATAAGTGCCCCGCCATTGCCAATGCGCTGAAGAGCCTGGCGAATGCTCTCTCGTGTGCGCGTACGCGTACCGGTGATCACGCTACTTCCCATCACGTACAGAAGCTCTCTGCCCTCATCTTCCGGAAGCGCGAGCTTGCGACCCGGGAGAAGGTCTTTGTGTGATGCCTTTACGGGGTAGACATCGATCGGTGGAGTGCCGTAGAGCGCATCACCCTTGTATGTATCGGTATCTATGTCTCCTGCCCGCGGCGGAGGAGACTTCGGCACGGGACGATTTCCGGGGCCCGGAACATAGATGATCTTTCCGGTAAGGACGCCGGCGATAGCGTCAATCATCTCCTCATCCCGGGATGTCTTCCCTCCTCCGGCAACGCCGCGGGCCGCCTTGGCAGCGGCTGCGTAGGAAGCGTACTCATCGGCAAAGAGTGCTGTCCATGCCTTGCGGTCCACACAACCTGTGAACGCAGCGCCATAGAGGAGAGTCAAATCGCTGTAGTACTGATTGATGTGCGTGCGCTCGAAGGTGTAGGGAGGATTTTGGACGATGCACTGCTCTCCGAGAGCATTTTGGAGTGCATGCTCCTTGCGCATCACCATGTACCCCGCCATCGGTACATCCTCGGGTTGAACTCCGTCCTTCAGCATCCGCGTCTGCATGTTGCGCTCAAACTTCATATTGACGCCGCCCATGATCGACTTCCCTGCCCCGTAGGTAACATCAATAAACAGTGAAGAGCGCTTACTCCCTTCGGCACACCACGCCATCGGCTGCCAGGAGAGGATGCTCTTTTGGTAACCCCGGAGCGTCAGCCCGTTAGCCTCCCACTTGCGCAGCTTCAAATCCACGACGCCGGAGAAGTACTCCTGTGTCCGTAACTGCGTTGGTGGATCTGCTAGGGCATACTGTTTCTTAAGAAACTCCGCGGGATCATGAAGAGGAAGATACGGCTTCCTGCCCGTGGGCCCACTCCAGGCATCGCTCTCCAAAGGGAATGCTCCGAGCATTTCCGCGTACAACGCACGGTATTGCCTTCCAAATTCCTCCGTAGGATCGAAGTTTGCATTCCGTGCAAACGTGAGAAGCTTGGGAGGCTGTGGCAGACGATCGATATCCATAGTGAGGCGGCAGATGCTACGCAGAATCGCAGGGTATGACAAGAAAAGATGTCAGTGTGTGATCGTAGGAGAAGAATAATTGACACGGCGCAACACTGTGGGAGGATAGCCCCCTTTATGCTGAATCCCAGCACGCTCTCAACGAAAGAACTCCATGCACTCATCGCACCGGTGGAAGAGAAGGAATTTCTCGTTGGATCCAATGACCGCCCCGATCGGGTAATCCGCAACAACACGATTTTCAACGATGTTGTCCAACAAGGAAGCACTGTCTGTTCACTCCTTGCCGCTATCCGCTGGAAGCTCCTGCACCTCGGCCGCAAGCAGTATTCGCAGGAGACGGGCATCGACCGCAGCACGATCAAAGTCATGGAGAGAGCCTCGCATGCGCACACTCTCGACTGGCGCTACACGACGGTGCATGCGCTGCTGGATTACTGGCGGCAACACCATGCTATCGTCACCAAAGAGCACGTCCAAACGGCGATCGATGCCATCCTCGGCAGACGCAAGGGAACCATCGAGGGGTTGTATATGGAATACGAATATCGCTACGGCAAGGGCGCCGTGGAATCCAACAGGGGCACCACGCTCGATGCCGTACGTGCGTACCGAGACAAGCCCTACATCCCGCCATTTGCACCTCTGCTACGTATTGCTGTAGCTAAAGAGAATTGCGATGAAACATTCACCATCGAACGTTTGCAAAGTGTTTGGGCAAGTGAAGCACGAAGCATTCTCACAGAGAAACGGGGTGTTCCCCCATCACTCGCAGAACTGCATGTACAGGCAGAGCTACAGCAATCCGACCTCTTGAGTAGCCGCAAAATGCTCCGCAACACAAAACCAACTCCAGCAACGCTCATCAGTAGATTCAAAATGACGCCGTGGGAAGATGCACAGGGCATCGCGAGATCCTTCATCAACGCAGATGATCTGGCGGATTTTCGGGAACAGTGGACAAGGGATTTTGCGAAGGAATCAGGGCGTCCCGATTTCCATACGGAACTCCTGCGCATGCAACATCATCGTGGATTCTCAGATCTAAAAATGAAACGTATCCTCGGCGCCGAGGGAACGAGTCCTTCCATGCTGATGCGCGACCCCATCATCGAAGGAAAGTCCGATACGAATACAGAAGCCCCTCCAGCGGTTCTCGCACATATCGTCGGAAGCACGCAAGGCGAGATACGAGCACTCATCCGGACCTTTAGGGAAAACCGCTCCCTCTGGCGCAGGCGGATGGGCTACCCGACGTTTGATAACCCCGTACGTCTGGAGCGCGAACAATGGGGAATAACGAACGGGGTTCTTTCCAGGACTCTCAATAGCAAACCAGCGAAGAACGATGCTGAAATATGGGGTGATGCCCTTCCTGCAATCACCGCCCTGCGCAAAGAGCGCAAGCATTGGCCACAACAAATTCTGATGCGCGCAGAAAACGAACAGTCACATCTAAGTTGCACTTCACCGCACAACACACGGCGAGAGGAAATCCTGCAGGGGCATCTGCGTACAGTGATCAATCATCTTGGAATGCAGAGGGCTCGTACTGCCATTGAACATCGCGACAGTTACACCGCGCCACGTAGCATTACAGAAGCAATGGTTCGCATGGCAGAAGATGCGGCGGATGCGAGAAGAGCGCATAAGCCCCGTGAATTCGGACCGCTGCATCGCCTTGCGAAAGAGCAAAGTGTGATCGCAGATCCAAGTATCCGAGCGTACTGCACAGCTTTCCACATCCGTCGCTACGCGGATGGCATAGAAGTCCCTTCTCTCCCAGTGCTGCAACATCTCCTAGGCTCCGGAGGAGTTGTCGACAAGCGCGCATGCAAGGCTCTCGAAAAAGACTGGGCGGAAAGATTCGCCCTGCAGCTTCAGGGAAAGCTCGTCGTGCCACCGGAGATCGAAGCGCAGTACCCGGCACTCCACCCAATCCCCAAGTGGATCATGCAACCACGCAAGCACGCACCGCTCTCGGCTGCGATCCTGCACTGCATCGGGCGGGTCGGCACGTCGATGTCGCGCTTCGCAAGAGACCGTATGCCCGCTTCGAGTGCAGCTGATAGTCTCACACAGATGATCAAACTCATCGACTCATCGACCACGGTGGCTCCGGAGAAATTGCCCTGCACGCTGCCCGAGATCCTCCTTGCCGCAGATATTGGGAAGGGAACACTGCAATGGGGATGGGTGCATCTCCTTCTCAACAATCGCGGCCGGAAGCGCGCGGCATTTCGCGCGTGGAAGCAGAGATTCCCACAAGCCGCAATGACACCCTGGAACCTCCCGGGACTGACTACGCAAGACATTGCAATCCTTCAAAAAAACCTCTGATCATAAAAGAGCCGGCGTGCAAGCACGCCGGCGTGAGACCCAAACTCCCCCTCCCCTACGCAGCCTCAGTAACGATCGGCGGCCCGAAGAGCTCCAGATACCACTGAATCTGGTAGGGGTCTTTGCATCCCTCGCGGATAGCCGCGAGGGTCACGCGCTGGCGGGGATCGGTCAGGCGACCGATATCCTCCAAGCGGTGCAGGAGCATGCGCAGCTGCCCAAACCCCATCGAAAGGTGTTTGAGAAGCTCACGCTCCTCTGGGGTCAGAGTTGCGAACCGTACCCAAAGGTCCGCTTGCACAAACCGCATGCCCGCGCGTAGAGCATTGAGCAGCTTCGTCTCGTAGAGACTCAGCTTCCAATTGCGAGCGTCGGCGCTCGCGAGATGCGAGAGCAAGCGCTCGGTCAGCGCATCCTCCCTATGCTGACGTAATCTCATTCTACAACTCCTCCGTTTGGGGTCCATTGCAGTGCATTCCGTTTGGCAACTCCACCAACTGCCAAATGCGCTGCAAATACCCCACAGTGTCATGTAAAAGAGCCGTGACATTCTATTGATTAGTTGATAAATGTCAAGACTCCCCTGTCTACCTCCATAAGGGAGATCCCGGCGGCTGAAAGCCGCCGGGTTCGCCCCCCAGATCAATCCAATGAAGATTCGCTGGCCAATCGGTCCGCTTCTTCAAAGGCCCTCTCGATACTAATCTCTGAGCCCTCGAGAAAACTGAGTACCACATGATTAAACTCATCAATCTCACCGGATTCTCGCCGCTTTCGCAGCCTAGCGATCGTATCACTACGACTTTCCATACGAACTCTCCTCGATCTGGGGTCCATTGCAACAAACAGTGTCTGACCTGCCCGGCACTCCGCCAAGCGATACATGTCAGGCGGTTTGCTGCAAACACCCCAACGCAAGCTGTAAAAGAGCCGTAACATTCTATTGATTATGTGATAAATGTCAAGTCCCTTTGCCCTTACGACACAGCGTCCGTAGGCGCGAAAGGTTGACCCGGCGACTTGCGGTCGCCGGGTCGGGCTCCCAGACTAGACCAGAATATCCGCCAGTCTAATGGCATCTGAGAGTGTCAAAAGCGACACTCGCAGAATGTGTAGGACGGCAAAATCAAACTTGTCGATGGTGCCTTCCTTTTCCATCTGCTCCAGACGCCACAAGACACGTTCCCGGTCATCCATGACGTTCGTCATCTTCGATGCTCCTTTTCTGGGGTCCATTGCAACAAACAGTGTCTGACCTGCCCGGCACTCCGCCAAGCGATACATGTCAGGCGATTTGCTGCAAACACCCCAACGCAAGCTGTAAAAGAACGGAAAAAATATATTGAAAAATATATTTATGTCAATCACTCGGTACCTATGTGCTTGCCATTTCTTCCCTTTCCCCGCTTCCCTTCCCACCCTCTATCGGATAATACTGTCCGGTCTCCTTCCTCCCCTCCATGTCCCGCATCCGACAACGCGAAATCCACGCACGCCGCAAGCGACAGGCGAAACTGGAAAAGCTCCGAGCCCAGTACGCCTCGATGACGGGCATGGCGAGGGAGCAGATCCTCTCGAAAGTGCGCCGCGTGTCGCCCGCCATGACCGAGGAACAGTTCGTCGCTTCGGCAAAGGGCAGGAAGTAACCGCTCGTATACCTCACCTACCGCTCCGGCATCCACCGGCACGTGAGGATCTTGCCGATTTCCAGTACCGGAACGACGGAGAGAGCTGCGAGCGTGATGAAGAGGAGATCATCTGCGGGCAGGGCCACGGTCTTGAACGGACCCTGGAAGAAAGGCACGTACATCACGCAGGCGAGAAGCAGCATCGATGAAAGTGTCGCGAGGTTCAGCCAGCGATTTGCAAAGGGCCTGCGGAAGATCGACGAACGGTCGGAGCGGAAGCAGTAGGCCTTCAGAAACTCGATCATGCAGAGTGAAGCAAACACCATCGTCATAGCTTCGGGAAGAGGCCGTCCCGAAGAGAGCGCCCAGAGGAAGAGACCGAGGTTCACGGTCGCAGACCACGCGCCGCCGAGCACCATGAGTGTAAGGGTGCGACGGGAGAAGATGCCCGAGCGACTCGATCGCGGCGGCTTGCGCATGAGGTCTTCCTCAGGTGGCTCCACAGAGAGCGCAAGCGCGGGAAGCCCATCCGTTGCGAGGTTCACGTAGAGGATCTGTGCCGCGGTGAGCGGCAGCGGAACACCCGCGAGCGTCGCCGCGGTCATGAGAACGATCTCCCCGGTATTGGACGAGAGGAGGTAGAGCAGATACTTGTGGATATTGGCAAAGATCTGCCGCCCTTCCTCCACGGCTGCGACGATGGAGGCGAAGTTGTCGTCTGTGAGCGTCATCGCGGCGGCTTCGCGCGTGACGTCCGTGCCGTTGATGCCCATCGCCACACCGATGTCCGCTTTCTTGAGCGCTGGAGCATCGTTGACCCCGTCGCCCGTCATGGCAACGGTGTGCCCGAGACCTTGGAGACTACTGACAATCCTCAGCTTATGACTGGGGGACACACGCGCGAAGACATCGATGTCCATAACGCTGCCGGCAAGCTCTGCATCGTCCATGGCATCAAGATCCGATCCCGTCACGGCGCGTCCACCATCGAGAATCCCAAGCTCCTTCGCGATCGCCTGCGCAGTCACGGGATGGTCGCCGGTGATCATGATGACGGAGATCCCCGCGCTCTTGCAGCGCATCACGGCATCAGCGGCGTCGGGACGCGGAGGATCGATCATGCCGAGAAGACCGAGAAACGTCATATCCTTTTGTGCGGTCGCGACGTCATCCCCCTCTTTGGACGCAACGGCGAGTACCCGAAGAGCCTTGCCCGCCATCGTTTGCGCAGCGGAGAGAATGCGTTCTCGATCATCTGGACTGAGCATCGCGTAGCCCTTTTCTGTGCGGATGCCCGTACACGCTGAAAGCACGATCTCCGGCGCGCCCTTGGTGTAGGCAATGTCCGGTCCATCGACACTGTGGATCGTGGTCATCCGCTTGCTTTCAGACGTGAAGGGAATTTCCGCGATGCGGGGAAAGCGCTCATCGAGAGCTTCTTTTTTAAGACCGGCTTTTGCCGCAACGGCAATCAGCGCACCCTCGGTGGGGTCACCCCGCACCGTCCAACCATCCCCCTCGATATGTGTAAGGCGGGCATCGCTCGCGAGAGCGCCGGCCTGCAGGAGCTCGATGAGCAATGCATCTGGCGTGATTTCTTTCTCGCCAAGCAAGAAGGAACCGTGTGGTTCGTACCCTGCGCCAGTCACGTCGATAAAGTTGTCTCCTACAAATACCTTGCGCACCGTCATCTGGTCCTTCGTGAGCGTTCCGGTCTTATCCGAGCAAATCACCGACGTACACCCAAGCGTCTCCACGGCGGGAAGCCTGCGGATGAGCGCGTGGCGCCGCACCATACGCTGTACACCGATAGCGAGAGAGATGGTGACCACAGCGGGAAGCGCTTCCGGAACGACCGCAACGGCGAGTGCGATGCCAAAGAGCAGCACCTCGATGATGGGCTGGCCGCGCATGAGTCCGAGGCCAGCGATGATCGCGATGATGACAAACGCCGCGCGCGCAAGATGATGTCCCATGCGATCGAGACTTTTTTGAAGCGGTGTCTCGGCGGTCTCCACCGTAGAAAGCATCCCGGCGATGGCCCCAAACTCGGTGTGCATTCCGGTCGCCGTGACAACGGCCGTTCCGCGACCGTAGCTCACGGAAGTTCCCGCATATACCATCGTCCTGCGATCGCCGAGCGACGCTTTTTCAGAGATCGTTGCGTGAGCATCTTTCTCCACGGGAAGGGACTCCCCTGTCATCGCAGCCTCATCGGTCTGCATATTCACCGAAAGGACTACACGCCCATCCGCTGGAACACGGTCTCCTGTCGTAAGAATGACCATATCTCCGGGGACGATCTCCTCGGCGGGAACGTCCATTTCTTCACCATCGCGAAGGATGATTGCGGAAGGCGCCGCCATCCGTTTGAGGGCATCGATGGCTTTCTCGGCCCGAAATTCCTGGATGAATCCAAGCAGCACAGAAAAAACAACAATCACGGCAATCGTGACTGCTTCTACCGCATGCCCCAGCGCAGCCGAGACTCCGGCACCGAGGAGCAGGATCACCGTGAGGACATTGCAGAACTGTGCAAATAAAATTTTGAACGGCGATGCCTTCTTCGTCACCAGAAGAGCATTGACCCCATAGATTTCACTACGATGCCGCGCCTGCTCAGGGGAAAGCCCCCGGTGGGGATCGGCTCCGAGCACTCTACATGCCTCCGCAGAGCTCACGGCATGGAAAACGGTGTCGAAAAAGGGCTTCGGAGAGGTGGGGATTTGGGGCTTCATAGCGCCGATTGTCGCAAAATAACTCCCGTCCGACAATGCATTACGGCTCTTCCGGTTCATCCTTGACGATGAACCCGACCGTTGCCGGGGTGCTCACAGGAAATTTGGGAATCTCACCATCAGCGAGTACCGTCGGCGAACAAGAAGGCGCCGTCCGCTGAGTACACCTTCTTGATCTGGCGGCCGTCTGGGAGCTTCACCCAGGCGCCCTCACCGAGCGTCAGCGGCCTGTCCCCTTCCTCGCGGATATCGGGCTGGATCTGCTGAAGAACTTCAGGGACGGTTTGCGGGATCGGTAGAATAGAGGTATCGACAAGGGCAAGAAGCTCCTCACCTTCCTCTGTATCTGGAAATGACTGTGGGTTCACCTCGGCCGGCTTATGCGCCATGGGAGGAGCAGGTTTGCGCGGTGGCTCACATCCAGGAAGCACCAACCCACCAGCGAGTGTCAAACGGAAAAGACGGCTGGAGTCCTTAGGCTGCAGTGTCGCAGTCGGAGAAGCGTGCAGGCCGGATGGCGCGTGCTCAAGTCTCCCGATACCTACAGTGTACTCCCCCGTATGCAAGTCCTGTGGCAAGCCCTGCAAATGGACCTTTGTGGCCTCTACGATCCTCTTTGTCCTTGGGCTGACGACGATTGCAGGGTGAAATCTCTTGTCTGGAAAGCCAAAATGTCTACGCTCGTGCATATGTGTGAGGAGTCAAGACTCATCGCCGAGTTGCAGTCCTTTTCCTTTCCCGACTGTGGATTGCGCCACGAACAATTGAAACTGGAAGTACGGCAGACAACCGTACTCCTTCCCGTGATCAGCACACGTCACCTCAACCCCCTCTGCTCTGCTGACGTGAAGCTCGGCAGGCCCGCCTGTCCCCACTTCAACGATGCGCGTGAAGGGAACGACCCCATTGAGGAAGCATACGTTGTTCTTGGAAGACACCACGGACACTCTTTCAGAGAAGAAATATTGGCGTATCGTGCTCTACGACAACGACTGGTCGGCATCGATCACAGCATCCGTGCGACGAGAAAGCACATCCACAATCTGGCATGTCGCGGTAAGTGTGCGACTGTCGAGGTGCTCTGCAACAGTGTCCGAGAGGGGTTCTTGCGACACAACGCAGGAATATTGCCACACGCACTCATCGGCATCTCCGATATGGGGGGTATGGAGCAGGCACTCCTCACGCTCCACGCCGAAATCCGCGGAACATTCCAAGAAATAACCAGCGGTCTCGTACGGAAGCTGCAGGAGGTTCAAATGCCCCCCATGCCCTAAGAGGGGCTTTTTGGGCAATGTTTGCCCGTTCAAGACTCGACAGGAGGCTAGGGATAGGGAAAAATACTCGAAGTCAGGTTGTGGAAAAGAGTGGCTCAAAGCTCATATTTCTCAGTCAGACTCAGACGATCTTTCTGTATCCAATGCCCAGGTGGCGAAACTGGTAGACGCGCACGCTTGAGGGGCGTGTGGGAGCAATCCTGTGGAGGTTCGAGTCCTCTCCTGGGCACCATAGTGAAAGTACAGGCGCATATTGTCGGTCTGCCTGTGTTTCATCGTGCATTTTCCTCTCAAGCCTCACGAGGTTTTCCTGCTCTTTCTTTGTACGTTTCTTCTTCTCCTTGAGCTTCCAATAGGCCTTCTCTTCACCATCGTCTATGGAGTGTAGTGAGGCGAATCCCTGCGGAACTTTTTGGAGCGATGTCGTATTTTGCATCCTCCTATTTTATCGAAATCCTTAGGAGGCTACTCTTGGACAGCAAAACTGAGGAGCGTTACGAAGTTTGTTATTTTGCCTTCGCATTAGCCCACACAAGCAAGAATAGGTTTTTCAGTGTGTGGTAGACAGCTTTTGAATCAACTACCACAGCAAAGAATTCATTATTCGTATAAGAAAGAAAGCCTACCTTCGTATTGCCGAAGAGTGTCAGTTCGATAGGATTATTTTCAAGTGGGAAGTTGGCGATGCGATGCTCTGCGTAGTGCAGTTGATCCTCTTCTTCCTGAACAGCAATGTTTCTTGCATTGGGTGGAACAATAATGCGAAGAAAGTTTTGTGTGGATTTTCGGTTAGGGACAAGCTGGCGAATGAAATCGAAAACCTCCTTTGGCATGAGTTCATAATCGGTGAAGATCATGCCGGGTTCGACTTTGGCTGCATTATTCACTTCTAGGAGGACTTCCTTGATGCCTTCGACGCCCTCATAGAAGCGCACACGCGGTTTCAAAGGTGATGAATACGCCATGTCGAGCAAAGCGGGTAACGCACCCTCTGCCAAGGCCAGGGAATGGCGAAGACGCTCAATAAGGACCTGTGGTGACAAGGCGGAGATTCTTTTGATTCCCCTGCGCTTCTGCATTGAGAGGATGCCATTACTGAGCAGTTCCTCCACAAGGCTGTAGACCGTGCTGCGTTTGAGGCGCGTTTTCGTAGCAATGCTGCCGACTGTAGCTTCCCCTATTTCGAGAGCAGCCAAATAGACCTTGGCTTCCTTGTCCGTGAAACCGTTCTGGGTGAGGATTTGTTCTATCATAGAACCAGTATATCTAGATTTGCCGAAAAAATCGACACTATATTTTGGCTTATATAAGCCAAAAATAACTATCAATATGAGTAAGAATTAGGAAAATTGATAGTATATAATATAATAATTTTCATGAATAGACCAGTACACATCCTCGGCATCAATAGCGCCTACCATGAAAGCTCCGCCTGCATTGTGAAGAACGGAGAACTGATCTCTTTCATTGAGGAAGAGCGATTGAATAGGAAGAAGCACTCCAAGCCTGCGCGAGTCGATAATGCGGATGACCTTCCTGTCGCCTCCATTCGTTACTGTGTTGAGGCTGCTGGAATCGATCTCGATAAAATCGATGCGATTGCCTACAACTTCCAACCGGAGGAACGTCTGCGCCAACAGGTCGGTGCAGATAATGGTCACGACATTGCGGCGGGCAGCTGGGGAACACCGGAAGGCGAACAGGCGTTCTTCGAAAGCAATCAGCGAGCGGTGCAGAAGCTGAATGAACTCTTCCACAGAGATATTTCATCGATCTTCCATTACGTGAAGCACCACGTCGCTCATGCCGCTGGCGCATATCATTCTTCGGGTTTCCCTTCCGCTGCCATCCTGATCGTCGATGGAATTGGGGAATCGAAGAGTACGTGGATTGGCGCAGGCAAAGGAAAAGAGATCAGTGAGCTGAGCGAAATTGATTATCCGAACTCCATTGGTTTCCTTTGGGAAAAGATGTCGGAATTCCTTGGGTTCAGCGAGTACGACGCAGAGAAGGTGATGGGTTTAGCGTCCTGCGGAGATGCTGATAACGAACTTCCGGGTATCCGGATGATCGTTGATTCCTCTCTGCCCGGAACCTTCAAGGTCAATAACGAAATTATGCTGTTCCGCACAGGAGACTTCACCAAAATAGAACAACTCTTCAGTATTGCTCGTCGCAAGAAGGAAGAACCGCTGACGCAGAAGCACAAGAACATCGCCGCTGCCTTGCAGCGTGTCACGGAAGAAGTTGTGTTAAACCTTGCCAAAGAGGTCAAAGAGCAAACGGGTGAACGCAGACTGTGTATGGCGGGAGGCACTGCTCTCAACGTCGCATCGAATGCGAGATTGGCCGAGGAAGGATTGTTCGATGAAATCTACATCCAACCTGCGGCGAACGATGCAGGAGGTGCAGTGGGTGCAGCTTTCCAGATTCACACAGATGTTTTGGGTCTCGACAGACCTACACCCGTGCCTCATGCCTACCAAGGACCGCAGTATGCAAACGAAAATATCGCAGAAGTATTGGCAGCGCATGGCGATGCCGTGGAATACAGGTTTGTCGAAAAAATGGCAGAAGCAACTGCCAAACTACTTGCGGATGGAAAGCTCATTGCATGGTTCCAAGGGAAAATGGAAGCCGGTCCCCGTGCACTTGGTCACAGGAGCCTTCTTGCGGACCCAAGACATAGAGAAGCGATGGATTGGATCAATAGTAAAGTGAAGAGGCGTGAGGACTTCCGTCCGTTGGCTCCAAGCGTCCTTGAAGAGCATGTGCAGCGGTGGTTTGAGACTGGACGCACAATTCCTGACCCGGCGAAGTACATGCTCATGGCCTTCAAAACGAAGGCCAATAAGAAACACTTGATTCCTGCCGTGGTTCACGTCGATGACACGAGCCGCATCCAATCAGTGAGCAAAGAGACTTCGCCTGAATACTGGCAATTGATCGAAGAGTTCCGAAAGCTGACGGGGATTCCGATGGTTCTCAATACGTCTCTCAATGTCCAAGAGCCGATTGTCTGCTCTCCAGAAGATGCCATTAAGACCTTCTTGGATTCGAAAATGGACTATCTGGTGCTGGAAAACTACCTCTGCACTCGGAAGAACGATGACCAGACTTCCCATTAACTCTATTCTCTCCTATTCCATGTCAGAAAAGACCACCCTCATCAAGAACGCGGACTACGTGATAACAATGAACGACAACCGAGAGATTCTCGAAAATACGTCGCTGCTCATAAGCGGCAACCGCATAGTGGAATGTCCGACACAGGTAACGGAAGCTGATGAGATCATTGATGCTACACACAAGCTCGTGTTCCCCGGCTTTGTGAACACGCACCACCACTTCTTTCAGACGGGCTTCCGCTTTGTACCCGAAATGCAAAGTGCACCGCTCGGCCAGTGGGTGAAAATCCTCGGTGAACGGTCCAAAAACTTCAATGAGCAGGATTGGTACAACTGTTCGGCTACGTCCTTGGCTGAACTTGTGCTCTCCGGCTGCACGACAACAGCAGACCACTGCTATTTGATTCCTCATGATCGTAATGACTTCTTCGATCAGGAAGTTCGCGCTGCAAAAGACCTTGGCGTGCGTTTCCATCCTGTGAGGGGCAGCATGACGCTTTCTGCAAACGAAGGGACGATCTTCCCTCCGCACATCTGTCAATCTCTCGACATGGTGATACGCGAGATTCAGAGGGTGATTGATACTCACCATGACCCGTCTTCCGATTCTATGTGCCACGTGGCTGCAGGTCCGTGCTTCCCTGTCTTCCCTGTATCTTCCAGTGAAGAGGAAATGAAAGAGGTAATGCGACTGTGCAGGGTGAATGGCGTCCGTATGCACACCCATGCTGCCGAAGAGATTGATGAGTTCGACTATACCGTGCAAAAGACAGGAAAGACACCCATTGGGTACTTGGAGAGCATCGGCTGTCTGGGACAGGATGTGTGGTTGGCACACTGCATTTTTTTGACACGAAGGGACATTGAAATCCTTGCTGCTACAAACACAGCAATCGCATCCTGTCCTTCCGCAAACTCTAGGGGTGCAGGCATCGCCAAGGTCACGGAGTATTTGCAGGCGGGGATTCCTGTCGGTGTTGGTGTCGATGGTGCAGCAGGGAACGACACGTCGAACATCCAATCTGAACTGAGGATGCTCCGCACGTTACAGGGTGCACGGGAGGGCGTACTGAACAGCTACCTCATCGATCAAGACCCGAAGACGCGTTGCACGATAGCTGCTGAACTGAAAGGCACCTCTTATCTCAACATTGATCGGCTCTTCGAGGTTGGCACTTTGCATGGTGCAAAGGCGCTCGGCAGAGAGAATGTCATCGGAAGTTTAGAAGCCGGAAAGCTCGCCGATATCGCGATCTTCGATGATCATGCCATAAGTCATGCAGGGGCGTTCTTCCGCCCCGGTAGTCTCTTCTCCTGCTCACCACTTCGCGCTTGGCACGTTATGATCAATGGAAAGACCGTTGTCATGAATGGGGAGCTACGAACCGCTGATGAGGAAACCATTATCAGCAATCAGCAGAGAACAACGGAAAAATTGCGAAAGTGATTCAGCCATTCATGGACACAACCTCCTAGGCGGAAGAACCCCCAGAAAAGTTCTCACTTCGTACAGTTTGGCGCACCATTCGATTCGCAGTTCGTGCGCGAACTGCTCACTCATGATGAACCACGAGTGCTGCTTTGAGCGAATCGAATGACCCTGAGTGAGATTTTGCGGAGCAAAAACGAATCGAAGGGCCCAACAAAACATTGATCGAGACCTCACCATGGTTCTCACTTCGTACAGTTTAGTGCACCAAACAACATCTACAGCATCTTCAGGAGCCTCTCCCTCTCCCCTTTCGGGATCGGCAGCTCTTCGATGAAATCCCCGAGCATCTCCTTGGTGACCTTCTCCCCTCGCGTGAGCTTCTTGAGCTTTTCATATGCTCCGGAGACACCGTGCTTACGAAGCACCGTCTGGATCGCCTCGGCGATCACCTCGGGGTGCGCATCCAGTTCTTTGCGAACGACTTTGAGATCCAATGTCACTTTGGACATCCCCTTATTGAGAGATCGTAACGCCAATAAGTGATACCCGAATGCCACACCAATATTGCGCTGGACGGTGGAATCCGAGAGATCACGCTGAAGGCGACTCACTGGAAGCTTCTCGGCGAAGTGCGTGAAGAGCGCCGAGGAAAGACCAAGATTCCCTTCCGCGTTTTCAAAATCGATGGGATTGACCTTGTGGGGCATGGTCGAGGAACCGACTTCGCCGGCAACCACCTTCTGCTTGAAGACACCGCGTGAGATGTAGAGCCAGCAGTCGCGGGAGAAGCCGAGGAGGATGGTGTTGATGCGACAGAGCAGATGCGACAGCTCCGCGACGTCATCGTGCGGATTGATCTGCGTCGTGTGCGAGAGGGGTTGCAATCCCAATGACCGTACGAAACGCGCGCCGAACTTTGGCCAGTCGACGTCGGGATACGCTGCGATGTGTGCTGAGAACGTGCCGACGGCGCCACCGAGTTTGCCCTGCATGCGAAAGCCTTTGAGCTGATCGATCTGGCGCTGCAGGCGATCGGCGAAGACCTGGAATTCCTTTCCAACAGTGGTGGGAGTCGCGGGTTGACCGTGGGTGAGGCTAAGCATGCGCACCTTGGACCAGCGCTTGCCCATGCGCGCGAGTTCCACCTGCAGAGACCGTAGAGCAGGGCGGAGCACCCCAGAAAGAGCGCGATGGATGAGGATGCCGTAGGCCAGGTTGTTCACGTCCTCACTCGTGAGCCCGAAGTGGATGAAGGGAATCGCTTCCTTCAGCCCCGCAATGCGCGCAAAGCGCTCCTGAAGGTAATACTCAACCGCCTTCACGTCATGGCGCGTGCGCAACTCGATCTTCTTGATCTCAGCAATATCGCGCTCCCCGAAACGCTCAAGCACCGTCCAAAGTGCTTTCTTCTGGGTCGCATTCAAGCGGAGTTCACGAACCTCCTTGAGCTCAGCAAGCGCAATGAAGTAGGAGATCTCCACCTCTACCCGAGCGAACATCAATGCGTCCTCGCTGAAGAACGGTCGCAATGCATCGACGACAGATGCGTAGCGGCCGTCGAGGGGGCAAAGGGCATGCTGCACACACCGAGTATAGCAGAATGCTACGCGGCAGCCTGAGTTTCTCTATCATCTTTCTCCCCCTTCTTTTCCGCCTTCCCCTCGAAAAGCACCAGGAACACGTCCACGGAGAGCGTCTCCTTCTCGAGGAGTACCTTGGAAATCTCCTCGAGCTTCTTCTGGTGCTTCTTGAGCAACCCAAGCGCCCGATCGTATTGCTCGTTGAGCGTGCGTTGAACGAAGCCATCGATCTGCTGAGCTTTCTCCTCAGAGTAGTTGCGACTCATGGCAGGATCGGTGCCCATGAAGAGCGATCCCTGGCGCTCACCGTAGGTCACAGGACCAAGCGCAGAGTCGCCCATGCCGTAGCGCATCGCCATATTGCGGGCGATCTGCGACGCACGTTCCAAGTCGCTACTGGCTCCTGTGGTGATTTCGTCAAACACCAAGGCCTCCGCGGCGCGACCACCGAGCAGCCCGCAGATCTCGTCGAGAAATTTGCTGCGGCTCGTGGTGTACTGATCCTCCTGCGGGAGGAACCAGGTGACCCCGAGTGCGGAGCCCCGAGAGACGATGGAGATCTTGTGGAGAGGATCACTCGCCGGGCAGAGATGCCCGACAATGGCATGCCCGAGCTCATGGTAGGCCGTCACCTCCTTTTCATGCTGCGTGAGCTTACGCGAACGTCGCTCGCCGCCGATCGTCACCTTCTCGACAGCATCATCGAGATCCTTCTGGCTCACTTCCTTGCGCTTTCTCTTCGCAGCGAAGATCGCGCCCTCGTTCATAATGTTCTCCAGATCCGCTCCTGTGAGGCCGACGGTCTTCTTGGCAATCGCCGGAAGATCGATATCTTTGCCCAACTTCTTGTTGCGACCGTGCACCTCGAGGATCTGCCGCCTCGCCTCGAGATCGGGCTTGTCGAGGAAGACACGACGATCGAAGCGCCCTGGGCGCAGGAGTGCTACGTCCAAAACGTCCGGACGGTTGGTTGCCGCCATGACGATGACGTTGGTCCCCTGCTCGAATCCGTCCATCTCCGTGAGGATCTGGTTGAGGGTCTGCTCGCGCTCGTCATGGCCACCGCCAAATCCTGCGCCGCCGCGCTGACGGCCGACGGCGTCGATCTCGTCGATGAAGATGATGCATGGAGCATTGCGCTTCGCACGCTGGAAGAGATCACGGACGCGAGAGGCGCCAACACCCACGAACATCTCCACGAACTCGGAACCCGCTATGGAGAAGAAAGGCACGTTCGCCTCGCCAGCCACCGCGCGCGCGAGAAGCGTCTTTCCTGTCCCTGGAGGCCCGACGAGGAGCACTCCGCGCGGAATTTTGGCGCCGATGCTCACGTACTTCTTGGGATTCTTCAAAAAATCGACGACCTCGACGAGATCTTCTTTGGCTTCAGCACATCCGGCAACGTCTTTGAATCGCGTCTTCACCTGCCGCACATCCGCGATGCGCGCCTTGGACTTCCCGAACGCCATCGCATTGCTCTGGCTCCTGGCGATGCCCCGAAAGAGCCACGTAACACCCACGATCACGAGCAGGAAGAAGAGCAAATCCGGCAGGATCGCGAGGAAGAGGTTGGTCGTCTCGCGGTTCTCGACCTCGACGATCGTAGGGTTTTTGGGATCGTTCCACCCAAGCTCCGCAACGCTATCACCTCCCTCTTTATACGACTGGAGCACGGTGCCACTCTGGGTCACTGCAAAGACCTTGTTGTCGCGGATGGTGATGCGCTCAAGATCCTGTGACGCGTACCCCTTGCCAATCTCAGAGAGCGGCACGGTCTTCGCATCAGCGTAGGGATCGCCGAAGCGGCTTGGAGAAGCAACGGAGTACACAGAGAGGAAGAGCAACCCCGCAAAGAGGAGGATGCTTAAGAGCCATTGCTGACGGTTACGGGGAGGGGGTGCTGCGAGCGGTGACATGTGCTACAGAGGATAGCGATGGAAGTTCAGCAAGAGAAGCTGTATGGTGTTTTTGGCTTCAATATGATATAATTATGGGATTTACACACATACACAAACACCGGCAAAGAACCGCTGGCAACGCTGGGAAGCCGTGCTCCTTCTCATCTTCCTCGGCGGCCGCATCTCCCTGTTCATCCGGAGAATGGGTGAAGTCATCGGCTTTGATCCTGGCGCACAGATCGAGATGGTGCAAAGGCTCACGTGGGGCGTTCCCGACATACCTATCCGCGAAACATTCTACGGCTATCACCCCCCTATTGGATTTCTCATAGCACGCACTATCCACCTGCTCGGACCCAGTCCAGAAGTGAGTATCCAGATCGTATCCTTCATAGCATCACTCGTCGTCTTCTTCACTATGCGCGGAATCCTGCAGTGGCTACACCTGTTGTACCGACCATCAGGCATGGCATTCCTATACTTTTCGGCAAGCATGCCCATTCAAATATCCGTAAGTACAAGTATCAATCTTGATATTCTCGTGCTTGCCATGAGCACCGTCACGCTTGCATGCGCAATACGACTGCTCTGGCCATCGATTGCCTTCCACGATACACATCTTCCGACAGAACCGTTGCCGCTCTCCTTTGGTAGTGGAGACACACACGCGTGCAAGCATAGACATGACACACTCCTGGCTGCTTTCACAATGGCTATGGCAGTTGCAGGCGCACTCCTGATTAAATTTTCAGGATTGCTTCTCATATCCATTCCTCCACTCGTCTTGCTTGCAGCGCCGCGCACACGCGGCTGGCTGTGTCGCGGTACCATTGCAGCCGTGTCCTGCATCGCTGCTCTAAGTTTGGTTTTTCCGTACTACTACAGTCGTTACTACATTCCCGAGGGGAAGTTCTTTCCGCTCAACACGGAGTGGGCAGCAAAGGAGGGTGTGGAACAATCGATTGCAAAACGCAATGAGGATGTCTTGCGGTTCTACGTCGAACTCTTCAAGCCTACAATGGTATACGCCCAACAGGGACCAACATCTTCCGATGCCGAAGTAAACCGCCTCTCCGATGCTTGGCGAGATCTATGGATTCGCGATGGGTGGACAGGCGAAACACATCATGCAGCCCTCAAAGTCGGCCTCGCCTACTCAGCAGGTGTTCCATGGCTCATGGCAATGGGAATCCTTATGTTCCTGAGAAGCGATCGCCGCAGCACACTCTGGATCCGCCTAGGATGGGTATTGCTTGCATTCTCGGCAGTGCAACTCGTGGCTCTCATCCAATACATTTATCGCATCCCCTTCGCAGGGTACGGTCCGGCCAAGGGGATCTACATCCTGCCAACTATTTGGGGCATTGCGTATTTGGTGGTATCGGCATTCCAGGATCAACGGCTCATTCCCCGAATATTCCAGCATCATATTCCTCTCCTGCAGCACGCATGCATGTGTGCTGTCGCGGCCTTTGTCATCGTCAACCACGCGATCCCGGCATACTAAAAAGGGGGCGTGCAATCTTTCCCCTTTCCTCTTTGCCCTTGGCTCTTTACGCTAGTCGCATGCTTCGCATGCCAGCGACGGAGGAGAGTAAGCGTCTATGGACACTCCTCGGTCTCATCACCGCCATCGGGTACTTCACCTACGTCCACGGATTTAGTAATCCGCCGGCATTCTTCTGGGACGAGAACTATCACATCGCGAGCGCGCAGAAGTACCTCAATGGTGTGTACTTCATGGAGCAGCACCCACCGCTCGGCAAACTCCTCATCGCGGCCGGCGAGGCGATCATCAACCAGAACCCCCTCGACAATCAGTTTCTTGGCACAGACTACGGAACCCAGATCCCCGAGGGATTCTCCTTTTCCGGATATCGCTTGTTCCCCGTCCTCCTTGCTTGGCTTACGGCCCCCTTGCTCTTTCTGGTCCTGCGCAAGCTCACGCGATCCGACCTCTTAGGAGCGCTGCTGACATCGCTGTATCTGTTCGACAACGCGCTCATCGTGCACTTGCGCGGCGCCATGCTGGAGCCTGCGCTTCTATTTTTTTCCGTGCTCACCATTCTCGCGTTCTTGCACCTACGGGAGGAAAAGGATCCCCGCAGATTCACCTGGTACGCCATCCTCTTCGGCGGTGCCTTTGGCTGCGTCCTCACGACGAAGGTTGTGGGCCTGGTGCTCATTCTCCTCATTCCGGCTCTCGTGTGGCACCTGCGACGAAACTCGCCCTCCCTCCAGCGCCTCGCTGGAGCGGGAGGTATGGCATTGCTCTGCGTGTACATCGGCGTATGGCAAATCCACTTCGCCCTAGGCAAGACCATCAACCCAGCCCTTCCCGATCAAGGCTACTACCAAGCATCCGACTCCTACAAAGCCGTTCTCGCCGCGAATCTTACGCACTCCGTGCGGTGGTTTCCGGTGATGCTCAAGGATTCCCTCGCCTTCGTCGGGCACTACAACGGCGGCGTGCCGCGACTGGATATGTGCAAGGATGAGGAGAACGGCAGTCCGTGGTTTCTCTGGCCGGTCGGGGGACGCTCGATCAACTACCGTTGGGAAACGCCGGATGGAGGTTTGTACCAATACCTCTATCTCCAGGTGAACCCCGCCATCTGGTGGATCGCGCTTGCAGGAATAGTCGCCGCTGGCGGTCTGCTGCTCGCGTCCTTTGTGCTGGATATGCGCACACCTCTACAGGATCGCCCCCTCCTCCTGACGTTCTGCGCCCTCTACGGCGGCTACATGACGGTGATCTCGCAGATTCCGCGCGTCATGTACCTCTACCACTACTTCCTGCCGCTCATCTTCAGCTTCTGCATCCTCGCGCTCGTCTGGACCGAGTGCAGACGCCTGGGACCGTGGGTGCTTTCGACGAGCGGTCGTGTAGGTGCAGCACTCGCATTGGTCGCCGCTATCTTCATTTCGTACGAATACTATCGACCGCTCAGCAACTACGAGCCCATCAGCGACGGTGCCTTCATGGATCGGGCACTTGTCGATATCTGGGAGCTCCACTGCGTGAACTGTCCGCGGTTCAGCCCCTTCGTGGTCCCGGGAAAGACGGATTCGTGAGCACACTGCCAATTCCGCGTACCGCAGAAGCCTGATTGAGGAAAAGAGCTTGCTTGCAGATGGACACAGAGATCAGCAGACTTGTTCTGCACGATCCCCCATGTTCTCTTTTCGATCATTCCTGCACCGGCATTACCAGCAGGGCATGCGATTCATCCTGTGCGGTGGTACGGGTGCAACGATTGACCTCTCCACTCTCACATTTTTCGTACGGAGTGGGGTCAATGAACATGCTGCATCCGCCGCTTCTTCCCTGCTCTCCGTCCTCTTTATCTTTCTTGCAAACAAGTACTTCACCTTCCGCAATAAGGATAGGAACCATGGAGTGCAAATCCTGAAATTCTCACTGGTCTACGGTCTCGCTTACATCTTCAACATCTCCGTCACTTCCTTCCTCCTGGTACACGGAATGCACTACTTCATGGCGAAAGTGTTCGCTATCGGCACCGTCGTCTTGTGGAACTACTCCCTCTCCCATACCTTCATCTTCCGCAAAAACATATCTTGCGACCCTCCACTGACTACATATCAGGGTGTACCTGAAACATCCTGGAAGTCATAGTCCACCATAGAAACCACCGACGTCCTCTTGCCCGTCTTCACCATGGGGATGGACTCCACGAACTCCATAGTGATATCCATGGTTTCCCCCAGAAATTTCCGCAGCCCCGAGAGGATCTCCTGCTCCACATCCGCGGAGAAACTTTCATTTTTGATGATCTTCACCGTGAGAGAATCCCTACTCGTCTGCACGATCTGGTACTGCCGTAGGGCAAATTCATATTCCTTGAAATAATGGCTGAAGAACGTACCCGGAACCCAGGCGCCGTTGGCGCCCAAAATAATCGCCTGGGCGCGCCCTTCAATCCTCCCTAGTTTCGGCATGCCCCTTCCACAAGCGCACGGTCGGTCCTCCATCACGGTGGCCAGGTCGCCAATGCGATAGCGAATCAGCGGCACCGAGAAATTGTTGAGATCGGTAATCACGATTTCACCGATTTCGCCAGGCTTCGCCGGCCTGTTATCCACCAGTACTTCCACGATGTAACTTTCCGCTATCACATGGTGACCGTCGTGCGCTTCGCATTCGTAAGCAATGCCGGAGAATTCGCGACTGCCGTATTTGTCGAAAACTTCGGTGGAGAATGTGTTTTGGATTTTTGCGCGCACATGGTCCGGCATCACTTGTGCTGAGCTCATGATGGCTTTGGGCCGTATGCCGGACTTCTGGGCCTGCTGCGAGTAGTGGGCAAGGAAATTAAACGACTCCGCATACCCATCCATGAGCACCGGCCTATGGCGCCTGATCTTCCTGAGGAAATCTTCGATGTTGTCTTCACGGATCTCATAGGCAGGAATGAAGAGCCGATTCATGAACCAGGCGTCGGTCTTTTCGCGCACTACCTGTAAGAAGGACATGCCAATGGTCTGGTGCCATAGCCGGACCTGGCGATCCCCGAACTTCCAGCCGGTCCATTCATACGCGCGGAGCGTGGAGGCCCAACGCATTTCGAGCTGCCTTCTCTCCGCATAGGTGACGAGCGGTTCGCCCGTGGATCCGCTCGTGCAGATCCTGATCATCTCTTTCTTGTTGTGCGTAGCGGAAAAAAGGTCGAAATAGAGGTTCTCCCGCAGCTGTTTCTTCGAGAGCATTGGGAGCTTTCGCAGGTCATCGAGGGATGCGATGTCCTTCGGCCCCAGCCCGAGATTCTCCATCATCTGCCGGTAATACGGAACATGACGATAGGCATCTCGGATGAGGCGGCGTAATTTCACTTCCTGCAGCTCCCGCATGTCTTTGGAAGACAGGTACTGAGACGAGCACAGCAGCTGATGATAGAACTTCGCCCGCCGCGTGATCACCCAGGCATGGAGCGGCATCGTCAAAAAATACAGTTCGTACCACAGTTTTCTCCAGCCGCGGTATATCGATGGCTTGCGGACGGGAGTATGCGATGCAAGGAACTGCTGCAGCACATCGTGCCTCTGGGACCCCATCCGGAATTCAAAAAACGCTCTCATGCAGTCCCCTATCACCTTCGCGATGAGCATCAGAGGGAATTTTTTGATGAAGGATTTTCCCACTTTCCTCTCCTGGAAAAGCGTTTCGACCTCCTTCACGGAGTATCCCTTGGCCTCTGCAGCCACGCGAATGAATGTTTGGTAGTAATGATAGCGAGCATGGCTCGCCAGAATATCCTGCAACACTTCACGGTGAGCGATGACGAAGCCAGATTTATTGTCCACTGCCTTCATGCCGAAGAGAAGGTTCAAGATGACGTTCAGCGTCCTGCTCAGAAAGTAGCGACTGTCGCGCATGCGACCGATGGAGCTACGGGTCCCCTGGATCATATCCGCAAGCGACCATTGCATTTCCCTATAGAGCCGCCAGACCTCTTCCGGCGGATTTTGAAGATCGGCATCGATGAAGCACACGAGCTGCCCTTTTGCCGCTTCCACTCCGGTCATCCATCCGCCCGCAATGCCCTGATTACGATCATGACGGATACAGTGCACATTCGAGTACTGTGCCACGAGCATGTCGCCGATCTCCTGCGTCCTGTCCGTGCTCGCATCGTTGATGAGCACCACCTCTCCGCTAATCGAGTGCTTTTCAAACAACATCAAGAGCCGCTCGGCTAGCTGCCGAATGTTGTTTTCTTCGTTGTAACACGGAGCAATGACGGACAACTGGAGCATGTGCTCTAGGGATTAGACGAGTAGGGATTGATACACGTGCCGCAGTCCGGTTTCAATGTCAGTGGTGACTTTCCATCCAACTATTCTCCCTGCTTCTTCGTTCCTACCGGTACGCGAGGTACCGCTTGTCCAGTCCGGCGCAACAAACACCGGTTTGAGAGGCGATTGCGCGATATCCAGCATCAGCCTGGTAAGGGATAGAATGGTAGTGGGAACGCCGGACGAGAGATTGAGGAGCGTGCCGGAGGGCGCAAGAAGGCACACCTTGAGAATGCCATCGACGACATCACTCACGTACACATAATCCAGTGCCTGTGTACCGTCGCCGACAATGACAGGCGGTTCATTGTTACGGATGCGCTCAGCATTCTTTACAATCACGGACTTGTACCCCATGCCAGGGAACTGGCCGGGGCCATAAACGAAAAATAGCCGGAGAATCGCGTACTCGACGCCATGAGTCTTGCAGCAAGCAGCGAGAATGTGCTCCCCTGCCAGCTTGGAAATCCCGTAGGGTGTCCGCGGACAGGGGGTATCGGACTCCTGCATGGCAGGCGGCTGCATAGTGCCATAGGCGTAGAGCGATGACGTGAAGACAATGCGGCGAACGCCCGATGCGCACGCAGCCTCAAACAGGCGAGATGTTCCCAGAATATTGACGCTGTAGACCAGCATCGGGTCGTCGATGGACTGGTTGTGCTTTTCCGCAGCGAGGTGGAAAAGCACATCGACGCCCGCGAGCATAGAGCGGAGAGACTCCGAGGATTCAGAGGAAAAATCCTTCTGCAAAAAAGTCACGCGGCTGTCAGCGATGATGTCCTGGGAAACTCTTCCATACTTCAGACTGTCGAGTACAACAATGCGTTTGGGCGCATGCGCGAGGAGTGCCCGCACTAGGTGCGTGCCGATAAACCCAGCACCGCCTGTCACGAGACATGTTTTCCCCTGAAAAGAGTCCACACTGTCCAGTATAGGCAAAGATCGGCAACAATCCATGGCGCTCATGTACGCACCGCACTGCATCTCTCTCCATGATCACCACCATGATTTTGCAATACTTTCACGTATACTGTCTTCCATGAAAGGCATCTTTGTAGGAAGTCAGCGCCTCTCCGTCGTGCATGCATGTTTGGCCATACTGGGTACGATCGCACTGTGTGCGCTCTCCCTTCTGCCGGATGAATTTGTGAGTAATCCATCGCCGAAGATTCTGGTTTCACTCCTAGTGTTTCTCCCGGGCATCTGGCTTCTTGCGCGGTGCATCGTTTCTCGCAGTTCCCTGCGGAAAGACACCATAGGCATCACGCCCGGATTGGCACTGGCACTCTGGCTACTGTCGACGCACATCTGCGGTTTGTTCTTCCACGATTTCTATCTTGGCATCACCGTCAGTACCTCTCTGCTGGGATTGCTTGGTTACATCATAAGCGGCAAAGGCAGCGCTTCCCGAACACAGGCCTTTACCTACCCGGCAATGCTTTGGTGGAGCGCTATCATCGGCACACTCATCCTTCTTCCCACGGTAATCCTGAAGGACAACTGGGACAAATTGGGAATTATCACTGGGCACTTCTCCATCACCGAGCAGATCGTCAACGGCATCTATCCCCCCCGTCACCTCACATTTGCAAATGTTCTCCTACCCTATCACTACGGGATAGACACGCTATTCGCGATGGTACGAGTGATATTCCGGGTACGGTTTGATGTCGCAATCGACCTTGTGACCACTGTCCACTTTTTCTACACCATCCTGCTCTATGGTCACATTGCCTCCCGTCTGTTCGGGAAACGCGTTGGCCCCATCGCCGGATTCCTCGGGGCGTTCACCAGTGGTTTTCCTTCCACGTTGTCTTGGGGATTTTTCAATGATATGCCTCCGTCTGTCGCCAATAACTGGTTCCAGCATCCCTGGACACTAGGGATTCCCCTCTGCCTCACCCTCTTTCTGATACTGACCAATATTGACGCCGAGAAGAAGACAGATCCTTGGTCCTTACTCGCCGTCACAGTAGTCACCACTGTTCTAGGCATAGCTCAGACGGCTCTTTACGGCATTTTCGTGGCCTCTGTCCTCGGATGGGCAGCCCTCACGTGGTTGATCTCCATAGCACGAGATACCCGTGAAAAGTCTACCGAACGCCCTCGTCATCTCATGGATATTGCATGTGCGGTTGCCGCCGGAGCATTCCTAGCATTTCTTGTTTCCGATACCACTGCACTCATTGCAAGGGCAGTTTCAGAATCCCTCGTTCCCCGCGGAGGTGTACTGCATGGTAGTTGGTCGCAAATGACTCTGTGGAACATTCAATGCTTCTCCATTCCACTCCTCGCTGGCATCGCAGGAATGGTACGAACGAGAAGAATGTACATACCTTCGTTGATGATGGCCTTCAGTGCCATGTTCGTGTTCAACTTTTATGAGTACCTTTACTCGTGGGACATCGTGAAATTCACCCAAGTCGCATGGATCCCACTCTCCATCTTTGCCGCAGGCTTCATCGCTCATACACTCACACATCGTCGGCGTTCTGTGCAGCTCGTCTCCATCGTTCCGGCGGTCTCTCTCGTCATAGCCAGCATGGGTTTTCTCTGGCAATTCAGCACGGAAGGATTTCAGGCTTGGAAAAACGGGGCAAATGTTGGTGAGCACACGGCTCTTTGGATGGAATTTCCCCAGAAAAACATCCCACGAAACCTCATCAGTGCCCTGAGCTGGCTGAGGCAAAGAGTGCAAGCAGGTGAGATTACCCTGTTACCCACCGAGGAAAGGACATACGACGCAGCAATCCTGGCAGGCCTACCGGTTCTGCTCCCAGGATGGGGAGATTACACACTCGGATTCCCCTCGGAAAACATCGAAAGGAGAACGCAAATGCTCGCAAACATCACTGCGGATAATCATCGCGAATATATGAACGAAGGTGCACGGTGGATTGTGTACTCGCCAGAATCGAATATCAGCTCCCAGGTCGATACATGGGCATCACAAGGAGTCATTGCACAAGTTGCTGAATTCAACGATACAATCGTCTATGAGTTCATCGCACAGAGGGAGTAAGTGCGTGGGATGAGCGCATCAACCACCACAATTTCCACAACTCCTTAAACATCCGCAGAATCACCAAAGGGTTAGCTCCCGTCTGCACTCCGCGTATACGTGGGTAGTGCGACACATCCTCCTGCTTCCAGCGTGCTCCAGCCTTTCTGGCGCGTGCGAAGAGCTCGGCATTGAAGAGTGCCCCCGTCGCCAGTGTTGGTCGGATGCGCTGCCAGAGATCCCGTCGAAACATCTTCATCGCGCAGTTCACATCGCGTACCCATACCCCAAGCACGACCCACGTGAGTAGTCCGAAGCACTTGGCATTCACTTTACGCATAAAGGGATCCGCACGATGCCTGCGACGACCAACGACAAGGGGGACGGATGCGCTGAGCGCGACGAGATGATCGAAGTCCTCAGCATGGAACTGCCCGTCGCTGTCCATGAATCCAATCCATTCTGTCGTAGCAGCATCGCACCCCGAACGCACTGCGGCGCCGTAGCCACGGTTGGTTTCGTGCTTCACGACGCGCAAGCGCGGATACTTTTGGGCAAGCTCCTGCAGCACGCGCGCTGTCCCATCCTTTGAACCGTCATCCACGGCAATAATCTGCCCCTCGATGCCACGACTCTGCATCCATGCATCGACATCCGCAAGCGTGTATGGCACGTTCGCCTCTTCATTAAAGCATGGCAACGCTATCGAGAGTTGCATGGACCGAGCATACGGAAAGTTATAAAAAAGACTAATAAATCCTCAAGGTCGCCGTCGACGGCGTGATGAGCTCGGCACCGCTCGTGGGTGAGCTTAGCAAGAGATTCACCGTCTCCTCGCCATCGGACTCGGTATCGTACGTGATTGGCACGATAAAGGTCTTCAGCGACTCTCCTGCCTCAAAGGTGAGGGTGCCGGACGCTGCCGTATAGTCGCGTCCTGCGGCGGCCGTTCCGTTACTCGTGGAGTACTGTACGGTCACTTTGCCGCGCGCTCCTCCGGTGCGCTGGACCGTGATCTCCACTTTGCCCTGCGACTCAAATCCGTCGTAGGCAGATCGTGAGAACTTCAAGGATCCCGAGCCAAAGGCTGCAACCTCGTCATCATGAATCACGACCGTCGCCGTCCCCGGAGCGAGGGTCACCCCGCCTGTGGGATTGCTCAGAACGATCTTAAAATTCTTATTGCCAGTGATGCTGGTATTGGCAGCAATGGCGATCGTAAAGGTCTTCGTCGCTTCGCCCGACGCAAAACTCACCGTGCCGCTCGTCGACGTGTAGTCGGCACTGGATTTGGCTGTTCCATCGGCGGTTGCGTACTGCACTGTCACCGCACCAGCAGTGCCTCCCGCACGAACAACCGTGACCGTCAGAGAGCCTCCCGCATCGGCTGCTGCATACTCCGTGGCACTCAATCCCACCGAAGGCGTGGCGCTACTCGCACTCGACGCTGTAGAACTACTGACCACGGTCTCATCATCGGTGATCTTGAGCTCAGCAGTCGCAGGCGCCCCCAGGCTTGCATTATTGGTGGGGTTGCTGAGGATCATCTTCAACGTTTCCAGCCCCTCGGTGAGAGCATCATTCTTGATCTTCACGGTAAAGGTCGTGCTCGTCGCCTTCCCTTGGAATGTCAGAGTTCCCGTTGCAATCTCAAAATCGTCCGTAGTTGCTGAGCCAGCCTCTAGAGCGTAGTCAAAAGAGACCGTACCCTGGTTCCCCCCGGTACGAACGACGCTGATCGTCGCTGTGCCATCCTTTTCATTGACGTTGTACGCGGTTGAGGTGAAGCGGATGGTGCCGTAGGGATTGAGGGAATTGGAAGTGGAAGAAGATGCACTTCGAGAAGTAGACGTCGCATCCGATGCGTCGCTCGAGCTGCTGCGAGAAGAACGGGAACGGACGCTGCTGCTTTGATCGATCACTTGACCCGTAAGATCGGCGCGCAAGCGTTCGAACATCACGGCAAGCTGCCCGCGTGTGACGTATTCGTCAGGACCGAAGCGCCCGTCGGCGTACCCTTTGATGATCCCCTTCTGAAACATCACTCCGATGGCATTGTCGTAGTACGAGCCTGCAGGGACATCGCGAAAGACACTGCTCCCAGCGATGCTCGCGGCTCCCACCGTCGCTGCGGTGCCCAAAGCGACTCCTGCAAGGGTACAGACAATGTGCGAGAGACGGATGTACTTCATAGCTGGGGGGAAGAATGCTCGAATCCTACGACAGACTCATGTCGTTTTCCATTGCATGGAAAACAAGCGTGCTGCGCAGTACACACGAGCTACCGGAATCCTGCCGCTTGCGCCTCCTGCTCGGAACGGAAGTAGATGCGATTGGCAGGCGCAAGCTTCTGCCCCTGCACAGAACCTATGGGGTAGTACCGCTTGCCTCTCCGAGAAGCGACGAAGCGCATATCGCCCGCAGGACTCGCGATCGCCACCGCCGAGCTCGGCATGCGTAGAGACATAGCGAATGATCCGCTTCCGTTGGGAATCACCTGTGCATCACCAATGAAGACGCGCACATCACCATGGATCTCACCAGTGACACGACCGCCGGCGATGCTCCCAATGGAAACGGTACACACCGCAGGACGATGATCTGCCACAAGCTGTACGCCTTCCAGGGGCTCATCCGATTGCCTCAGGAAATTACTCAAAAGGACACCCATCCCCACAACAGTGAGAGGCCACATCATACGCATAGGACGATTGTTCCCGCTTGCCGATATCCACGAAATGCCTAGTGCCTCAGATGACGCTACAGACAGTGAAAGATTCGCTGAGCAAAGCGGTACGAGGCGTTCCGCTCCTCAAGGGAACCTTAGGAGTTCCCGGCAGGGCTCCCGGCTGGGGCGGCGGGTTGGAGCTGTACCGGAATGACGTCGAGAATGATGTCTCGGTCGGTATCATAGAGAATCGCCCGATCGGTCGTGACCACCAAGTGATTGCCGTTCTCCGCTTTGTTGTAGAAGGGATTCTGCCTGCGAAGCTCTTCGACATTCACAATCGTCGCAACCGTCGGCTCCACATCCGTGGAAATAACCATATGCTTTCGTACGCGTTCAATCACCTTCTTCGCAGCCTCGCGATTCTGACTGTTGCCCCCCTGCAACTGCTCCAAGCGAACCGTGAGGCGTTCGAGTTGCTTCTGAGCCTCCTGGCGCTGCGTTTCCAGCGTAAACACCAGACCGATAAGAGCGATAACGAAGGCAAGGGAGAGAAGCTTGCGCATGGACATATGAGAAAAGAAGTAAGAGTACGGCATTAGACTAACGAAAATTTCATCGTACAGGCAAGTTCGCATTTCTTGTCAGAAGCCATATCGATGATGTACTACTCTTCGAGGATGGCATCACCCGCTGTGGAGGCTTTTTCCACCATGTCTGATCCCTCTACAAGATCCGTCACATTCTCCACGGTGCCTGCTTCTTCGGTGCTGGCTTGAGAAGATACGGCTTCACTCTCTATGAAAAAGGCATCCGTCGGGACTTCCACAACATCGTTGACGGCTTCTCCTGTCACATCTACCGACTCCTGTGTGCTCTGCGTGTGCAGCCCTTCATCTGAGGAACGATCTGGGGCATCAGTACCCTCGTTGCTGGTCTCCACCCCCCCATCTACTTCCTCTTTCGTCACCACAGCTTCAAATCCTTCCGGAAGCACGAGGGACGGTGTGAGATCCGGCCTCCAGAGGAATTCGACAGTGAGATCCGGGTGGGTCCAGGTGTTATCTACGTGGTAGCGACCGCAGCTGAAGGGCTTGCCTTCGCTATCAAGCTGCACTTGATTGCGGATGCAAGCGTTCCAGACGGTGTTACTGGAGAGCGGAACACCAGCACGATCGACAGGGAATGGAACGCGGCGGAATGCGACTATGGGTGCTCCGGCATGGGTGATGGCATTGCCCGTCACGAGAGCATGCCAGGAGAAGATCATCGGCTCGATGGCGGGATGCTGCACCTCGATCGTAAAGCCGGTCGCAGAAGATGCGCGCAGTCGGTGGGGCAAGAAACTATCGCTGCTCACCGTGATGACCGGAGTCCAGCCTGAGGCAAACGGCGGATCGAAGGCTACGACCACGCCGGTACCGCCCTGCGGGATAAGGGCAAATCCTGCCTGATTGTGATGCACGATGAGGGACCCGGAAAGGACGAGGCTGCCATCGATCATCACATCACCCTTGAATGCCGCCATGCCCTCGATGGTGACGTCGCCAAGCACGTAGAGTGCTTCTCTGACGGTCAAGTCGCTGATAGCGACGATTCCTCCGGTACCAATGCGCACGTACTGCAGCGCATCGTTCTCTCCTACAGCGATCGGATCAGCGGCAGCGTACGGAATGCCATTGATGATGAGCTCACCCTCGATCACTGTACGGCCACGCAGCGTGCCACCGCTCAGGCTTGCCGGAGCACTGGCATGTGTTGCTGCGAGCTGTTGCGATGCAGTGACATCGGCAGCAAGAGAGAGCAGTGCACCGGAAATCCTGCCGACCGCATCCTCCAAGGCAGTAAATTCCGCCAAGTTCACGGATGCTTCACGATCTGCTGAAGTCTGCAAGCTTCCGACCATTGCCGCCACCTGTGACCGGAGATTGAACGCCGAGAACTGCGAACGGAATTCCTCGGCGACTGCAGACTCTAGATCCAGTTCGTCCATGGCATTGCTGACCATGCTTTCCACTTCGTCTTCGATCTCCATAGCGGCAACGGTCTGCATGATTTTGTCTTCAACGGCATCGACCGTGAGAGAGGAATTGCTTCGGGCTACAAGGACATTGATCACTCCTTCTCCCTCCTTGAGTGCTTCAAGCGCAACACCAACGGTCGGCTCCCCTGCTCGTGCCTTGCGTGCATAGCCTGGAATGGAGGCTGCTGTGAGCGCGTCACCCGGGCGGATCACTGCACCGCTCTCGATGAACGCTTTGGCAGGCAGCTGTCCGATGAGTCCGATGAGGGCATACCCTGGAGGGATCACACCATCCGCTCCACCGATATGGTTACCGATGAATGCAGGGTTTGTGGATACGATGCCCATGATGTTGCTGTCGCCGTCACGTTCACAGCGCTTCACCGCATTATTCTTGAGCAGATCGATACAGACGATCTCCCCTGCCTTGAGCTTTTGATTACCATAGGTCGATCCGCTGTCGTAGAACCACTCGGCGTAGTCAGCTCCGGCGCTACTGTAGGGCTGGTTGGCGAAGGTTGCACCAGAGGCATTGATGCGGAAGACGCGGTTGTCGACCGTGGTGGCATTGGATTTGATAAGGAACACTGTTTGCGATCCCGTGGCCGTTTCCGTGTCGATCATGAATGAAGGTCTATTCACGTTTGAGCCGCTCGTCGTAATGAGGAACTGCGCATCCGTACGCAATGTACTTCCGGAAGTGCGGTAGAGATTGGTGTCGAAGACACCCTGGTAACCGAAGAGGATATTTGGTGCAAGCGGCTTCCTGCCAAAGCGATCCTGGGTGTAGCTTTCAAGAGCAAGAACGGAAGCGCCAGAAGAGAAAAGATATGCTCCAGTCTGGTACTCGGCGGAAATAACCGAAATGGCTCCGGAGCCGCGCTTGAAGAGCGACTCAACAATAAGATTGCCGGAGGAGGAAAGCGTATCCATCGCAAAGAGTGTTCTTCCGGAAGCAGTACCGATGATTTCAAGCTCTGTGTCAGGAGCAGTCGTCAGGATACCGATGCGATTGTTGAGAGCATCGATAGAGAGGGTACTCGTATCGAAGGAGAGGGCATTGGCGGCATTGTTCAGAGATACAGCAACGGACTGGTTGGAGAGCGTCCATGTTGTGTCGTTGATGACCAAGGTGCCATTGGAGTCGATGGTGATCTGGTCACCGCCGTCACCGATCGTGGTGTTTTGGGTGAAGTTGATGTTCCCTCCGCCAACCTGGAGATCGTCATTGAGGTAGGCGATGCCGTCGATGGCGAGGGTGCCCGAGGAGCGGAGGGAGGTGCGTGTGAGGATGGATCCAGAGGAGGCGATGCCATCTTGGGTGAAGAGCGTGCGACCGGACATGGCGCCAGCAACTTCGAGGAGGAGACCGGTGTCGAGGGTGGCAGTAGCGTTGTTGGTGCTGTGGATGAGAAGACCGCCGGTCATCGTGTCTCCTGCGGTGCGAACGTAGCGATTGTCGAAGAAGGTCTGGAGGGAGCCGGTGCCGGAGAAGGAGCCTCCGGATCCACCGGATTGATCCGAGCCGCAGGAGAAGCGGCCGGTGGTGGCATCCCAGAGGAGCTTGCTATTGGTGGCGTCGTCACAGTCGGTGAGACCGACTCCCTTGAAGCTACCACCGAGGTAGAGTGTTGCTCCGGATGCTGCTCCTTCCCAGACGAGGGAGCCACTGGAACGGAGGGAGTTCGTGGCATAGAGAGTGGAGCCGGAGAGAATGCCTTGTACTTCAAGATCATCACTCAGTTCAAAATCATTACTCGTGTCACTGAAGCGGAATGTCTCAGCTCCTCCGTCATTGCCAAAGGTGAGAATGGCGTCTGCAGCGCCGTTATCGGCATTGATCGTGAGGTTGGCTTTGGTGGAAATAGCGCCGTCCGTCAGGAGGGTTCCCGAGCCGAGGATCTTGTCCGCGGCATAGAGGATGCGGCCGGAGGAGGTACCGAGGATTTCGAGAGAGGTGCCGGAGAAGGAAGTGCTCAAAGAGAAGAAGTTGCTGCCATTGAGAGTCAAGCCTTGTCCTGCTTGGGGAGCATTGGAACCAC
>Ga0194131_10000714_pt1 | contig 56370 bp, 61 predicted proteins | sample TA2KigO120mmetaG_FD_148631 | JGI IMG/M metagenome (GOLD analysis project Ga0194131, IMG submission 148631) | Freshwater microbial communities from Lake Tanganyika, Tanzania - TA2015053 Kigoma Offshore 120m | ecosystem: Environmental > Aquatic > Freshwater > Lake | place: Tanzania: Lake... | reverse complement strand
GCATAAACCTGCTGGACGAACTGCGGAAGGAGGGATCTGGCGATCTGGTGCGGGAGGCGATGCGGTGGCTGGTGCACGAGTTGATGGAGGCGGAAGTGACGGCGATGGTGGAGGCAGGGTCGTACGAGCGAACGGCGGAGCGCACGACACAGCGAAACGGGCACCGCAGTCGGCGGTGGGACATACGGGTGGCGACGCTGGAGTTGCAGATCCCGAGATTGCGCACGGGCAGCTACTTTTCGAGCTGGCTGGAGCCGCGGAAGCGATCGGAACAGGCGCTGGTCGCGGTCGTCGCCGAGGCGTACGTGCAGGGGGTGAGCACGCGCAAGGTCGAGGCGCTGGTCCAATCGCTGGGCATCGCCGGGATCAGCAAGAGCCAGGTGAGCTGCCTTCCGCGGGCGGAGGCTGGACGCGGCGTACCCCTAGGCGTGGCTGGACGTGCGCTAAGAACACGTGCGCGAAGGCGGACGGGTCGTCTCGATGGCATCGGTGGCCGCGCACGGGGTACGCGCGGACAGGGGTGCGAGAAGTGTTGGGTGTCGATGTGGGCTTGAGCGAGGACGTCGTGCTCTGGAAGGAGTTCCTGCGCAGCCTGCAGGAGCGCGGTCGGCGGGATGTGAAACTGGAAACCAGTGACGCCCATCGCGGCCTGAAACAGGCCATTGCCGAGGTGTTTGTCGGTTCTTCCGGGCAGCGCTGCCGAGTCCACTTCATGCGCAACGTCGAGGCGCGCGTCCCTTGGGCGGCGCAGCCGATGGTCGCCGCGGCGGTGCGAACGATCTTCAATCAGGCGGACCATGCCGCTGCCCAGGCGTAACTCGCCACGGTGTGCGCCAGTCTGCGCGAGAAGTTCCCGACGGTCGTGCACCTGCTGGTCGACGCGGAGGAGGAGATCCTCACCTTCTACAACCTCCCCGGCGAGCATCGCCGCCAGACCTACTCGACCAACTCCTTCGAGCGACTCAACAAAGAACTCAAGCGCCGCTCCGCGGTCGTCGGCATCTTCTCCAACCTGGAGGCGGTCATCCGTCTGCACGGTGCGCTTGTGGCCGAACAGAACGACGAGTGTCTCGTCGGACAGCGCTGCTTCAGGGGGGCCTCGATGGCCAAACTGCTACGACCCTCTACCGCTGCCGAACAACTGCAACCTGGGGGTGACCGCCGCCTGAAACAGCACCATCGCGCGGAAAGCACCAGAGATTTTCCACCACGTGACGGGACGCGACCTCCGTCCGGTCCGCGCCGCGGCGGCCGCCATCCGCGCGGCGCCGACCAGGGTTCGAGCCTAGATCACGCGATGTTGGATGACCGTAGGAGACTCCTACCTGCCAACGCCAGTGTAGGCAACCCCGAACGTCGCGCGCCGCGAACCGACTGACCAGAAAGTCCGGGCGCGACAGGTATCATCGCGCCATGTCCGCGGCGGTGGTCTCGGTCGAGCGCTGGGAGGCGTTGAAGGCGCGCGCGCTGGCCCGGGTCGACGAACTCTCTGCCGAGATCATCGCCCTGGCGGACGACATTCACGCCCACCCCGAGCTTGGCTACCAGGAACGGCGCACGGTGGGCCTGGTGCGCGATCTGCTCGCCCGCCACGGCATCGAGAGCGAGGTCGGCGTCGGAGGACTGGAGACCGCCCTGCGTGCTCGCGTCGGACGTGGCGACGGCGCCCGGGTCGCAATCCTCGCGGAGTACGACGCGCTGCCGGGCCTGGGCCACGCGTGTGGCCACAACGCGATCTGCATGTCCGCGGTCGGGGCGACTCTGGCGCTCGCGGCGCTGCGGAACGATCTGCCCGGTGAGGCGCTCCTCCTCGGGTGTCCGGCCGAGGAGTCGGCGGTGGACAACGCCGGCGGAAAGATCCACCTGCTCGCCGCCGGTCTCTTCGAGGGCGTGGACGCCGCGATCATGGTCCATCCCAACGACCGGGATGACGGCGCGCTACACACCTCGCTCGCCGCGCGGGGCGTTCAGTTCGAGTTCCGGGGCAAGCCCGCCCACGCTGCGGCCGCGCCCCACGAGGGGATCAACGCCCTCGACGCGATGATCCTGCTCTTCCAGGGCATCGGCCTGCTGCGGCAGCAGGCCCGTGCCGATTGCCGGATCCACGGGATCATCACCCACGGCGGCGATGCGCCGAACATCATCCCGGCCTACACCGCGGCGCGATTCCGCGTGCGGGCGGCGGACCTCGCCACGATGCAGGATCTTTACGCCCGCGTCGTGGCGGTCGCCGAGGGTGCGGCCCGCGCTACCGGCGCGACGCTGAGCTACCGGGACTTCGCGCCGCCGTACGAGGATCAGGTCCCCAACGTCATCCTCACCGAACAGGTGCGCGCCGCCTTCGCCGCGGTCGGGCGCCCCCTCGCCACCGAATCGCGCGGCGGGATGGGTTCCACCGATTTCGGCAACGTCTCCCGTCGCATTCCGGCCTACTGCCCGTACGTCCGCATCGCCGACGAGGGGATCCAGCCGCACACCGTCGAGTTCGCCGATGCCGCCCGCACGCCGGCCGCCCACGCGATGATCCTCGATTCGGCGAAGGCGATGGCCCTCACCACGATCGAACTGCTCGCGCGCCCGGATCTGCTCGCCGCGGCGCAAGCGGAGTTCCAGACCCGCCTGAAAGGGGGCGCGAGATGACCCACCACCGGTTCGCACCGACTCGATTCCACAATGCGATTGGCAGCCACGAGCCGGTCCTGCGGATCGCCAGCGGCGATAGCGTCTCGACCTGGTGTGTCGACGCACGGGGCCGCGACTCCCACGACGTCGAGATCACCGCCCGCGGCAATCCGCAGACCGGCCCGTTCTACATCGAGGGCGCGGCGCCGGGCGACACGATCGCGGTCCATCTCGACCGGATGCGCCCCAATCGGCCGCGCGGGTGGAGCAACAGCGTCATCGCCCCCTGGATCGTCGATGCGGGATTCGTCCACTCCATGCCGCGCGGCAAACTCGATGAGTGGGACGTGGATGCCACGGCGGGGACCGCCACTTTGCGGGTGCCGAGCCCCGGCCTGCAGTCGCTCCGCCCCCTGCCGATCGACCCGATGCTCGGGTGCTTCGGCGTCGCTCCTCCCGGCGGACAGGCGATCAGCACGGCCACCTCGTCCACTCACGGCGGGAACATGGATTACCGCGGGTTCCGCGAGGGAGTCACCGTCTACTTCCCCGTGTTCGTTGAGGGCGCGCTCTTCCACCTCGGCGACGGCCACGCGGTGCAGGGCGATGGCGAGATTGTCGGCACGGGCATCGAGATCTCGTTCGACGTCACCTTCACGGTCCGGCTGATCAAGGACTGGGCGACCAACTGGCCGCGGGCCGAGAACGCGACCGACATCATGACCGTCGGCAACGCGCGTCCCCTGGATCAATGCGTCCAGCACGCCACGACCGAGATGCTGATCTGGCTCCACGAGGACTTCGGACTCGACAGCGAGGATGCCTCGCGCCTGCTGGGGCAGTGCATCCGGTACGATCTCGGCAATATCTTCGACCCGGCCTATACGATGGTGGCGCGGGTGGCGAAGAGCCTGTTACCGACCAGGATGGCACGATGACCGAAGTCGCACGACGCGTCACGATCCGGGTCGAACCGCTCACAGCGGAGGCGTATGCCCCCTTTGGCACGCTTGTCACCCCCGAGCGGCAACTCCTCTGGATCGATCCCGGCCAGTACACCGCCCGGCTGATGACGCTGGAACCACTGGCGAAGGAGATCCGTCATGTCAACCGGCACCCCGACCACATCCAGTTGTTCGTCCCCTCGAACGACCGGCCCTTCTACCTCGTCGTCGCACCGGCGGAGATGACCGCCGCATCGTTCGATCCGGCCCGGATCCGCATCTTCCTGAACGACGGCACGCAGTCGATCACGTTCGGCAAGAACGTCTGGCACATCGCGCCGCGCGCGGTGGATGGCGAACTGACGGTGGTCGTCAATGTCCAGGGGAGCCGGCAGTTCGAGTTCCAGGAGGACCTCGACATGAGCAAGGTGCTCGGCACCGTGATCGAGGTCGCGCGATGAGCCGGGTCGTGACGATCCGCGCCGAGCCGCTCCTCCGCGAGAGCTACACGCCGTACGGGACGGTGATCGATCAGAGCCGCAATCCCATTTACTGCGACGATGGTCAGTACTTCGTCGAGCGATTGACGCTTCACCGGCTGCCGACGCCCATGCGCCACATCAATCGCCACTTCGATTCGGTCCAGCTGTTCATTCCGGCGGTGCGCACGCCTTTCCTGGTCGTCGTAGCGCCGCCGTGGATGTCGGCGGCCAACTTCGACCCGACGCGCATCAAGGCATTCGTCGCCGATGGGTACCAGGCCTTCACCTACGCGATCGGCACCTGGCACATTGGCCCGCGCGCGATCGACGGCCGTCCGTTCTCCCTGATCAATCTCCAAGGGGAGCGCTCGAACGAGGTGCACACCGAGGACATCGATCTGGCGGCGCGGCACGATACCGTCGTCCAGTTCGAAGTCGACGGGCGGGTCCTGAACCCGGCGTAGCCCGGCCGGAAGGCCGGCTGCGGCGGGCGGCTCCGCCCCGATCAGGCCGGGAAGCTCGCCCGCATCACCGCCAGGTTGTGACGCGCGTTCGCCAACGCATCGTCCCCCGCGGACGTCTCCAAAAGCATCCAGCCGTCGTAGCCGGTCGCGCGCAGTGCTTCCCGCACCGCGGCGAGATCGACCGTGCCTCCGTCGAGCGCGCCGCCTCGACTGCCTTTGACGTGGACGCGCGCGACTCTGCTCCCGCGGAGACGGATCTCGTCGGCCGGATCCATGCCGCGGCCGGCGGCGTTGCCCATGTCGAAGTAGTCGCCGACGACCGATGGGCTGCCGATGCGGTCGAGCATCGCCAGCACCTCGGCGGCGGGAAGGTTGCTCTCGACGCCGATTCTCACGCCCAGATCGGCCGCGACCGGGACGAGATCGCGGATCGAAGCGACCAGCGCGTCCATCGTCGGCTCGTCCTGCGCGGAGAACGCCGGGATGAGCACCATATCGCCGCCGGCTTCGGCGCAGCGACGGATCCCCGCGGTCGCCTGGCCCACGGCCATCCCACGTCGAGCAGGATCGGACAGGCGGGCCTCAACGTGCATCAGGAACGCCAGGCAGAGCGAACTGATCTCCAGCCTAGCCTTCCGTGCCGTCTCCCGCGCCTGCCGGACGATCGAAGGATCGTCGAGCTCGGCCAGGTCGTCCGCACGCACGAATAGCTCGATCCCCTCGACGCCGAGCGTGCTGGCGGCCGCGATTGCGTCCGCCCACGTACCAGGCAACGTCACGTGGTGGCAGATTCCCAGTCGCACGGATGGGCCCTCCCTGATGCGCGAGTGACCGGGATGCTAGGGCACCGGCGGAGAATCCGCGTCCTGAAAGACGGCGCCTTCCGGTGTCGGACCGCAGGCGGCCAGGCCGCCCCATCGTGGGTACCTGTGCCCCGCGCCGCTCAGTCAGAGAGACGCGCGAACCGCATCCGCGCGGTGGGGTCGCGCGGCGTGTACTCGTGCCAGCCGTGCTCAATCCGCCATGGCTCGGCCGCGCCGGGCTGCGCGGTCAGGATCGCGACCCCGGCGAGCCAGCGCGAGCCGACCACGATCCGTCTCCCCGCTCGGACCACCGGGATCGCCCGTCCGTGCGCGCCGCGCGTCTCGCACTGGATGGGATCGGGAGCGTGGCCGCAGAGGATGATCCCCGGATCGGCCAGGCGGACGAGCATCTCCGCGGCGCGGATGTCGTCCGACCCCACGTTGTCGTTCCACGGCGACGCCGTCGGCCAGATGCTGTTGAACGGATTGCCGGGCATCCCGTGGCAGATGTAGACGCGGCCCGCGGCGCCGAGGTCGAGCGTCCTCTCCTCGGGCAGGTCCGCCAGCCAGGCGCGGTCATGTGCCCGGATCGCGGCCTGCCCCGCGATGAGTCGTTCCTCCCAGAAGGCGATCCGGCCGGGGAGGTCCTCCTCACGAAAGAGCGGGTCGCGCCGCCGCAGGCGCATCCACGCGGTGGTCGGCCACCTCGGCGTGCCGTAATCGAGCAGCCAGCGATCGTGGTTTCCCGGGATAGCGAATGCGCCGGAATCGCGCAGTCGGTCGATCGTCTCGGCCGGCGGATCGCGCGAGAGAGGAACTTCCAGGATGTCCCCCGCGTGGACGATGAGATCGGCGCCCTCGTCGCGGCAGACTTGCAGACCGACCTCGAGCGAGGCGGCGCACCCCTCAAAGTCCGAGATCAGCCCGATCCGCACGCCGGTGAGTCTAAGTCGGCGCCATGCGCGAGGGCTGATGAGGCCGCAGCTGCACCGGCTGCGTAAAATCGCGCCGCGCCGGACCGAGCAGGCGCCCGGGGGTGTCGGCATGGCGATTCTGGTCACGGGTGGCTCGGGGTACATCGGGCGGTGGCTGGCGAACGAACTCGCCGAGGGCGGCGAGGATGTCATTGCCTACGACCTCCAGGCGCCGCCGAGCACCCCGCCGTTCCTACCCGCGCGGGCGACGTTCGTTCGCGGCGACGTGACCGACCGCGCCGCGGCGATCGAGCAGGTTGCCGGCCGGGGGATCACCGCGATCGTCCACCTTGCCGGGATCGTCACGATGGGATGCGAGCGGGACCCGGAACTCTGCATGCGTGTCAACCTGGGTGGGACGACGAATCTTCTCGAGGCGGCCCGCCTGGCGGGGGTGCCGCGATTCGTGTTCGCCAGCACGATCTCGGTGTACGGCCCGCACGTTTCCCAGCCGATGACGGAGGCGGCCACACCGGCCGAACCGCTCACCTGGTATGGCCAGTCGAAGATCCTCGCCGAGCAATTGGGTCTGTACTATGAGCGGCGCTGGGGGCTCGACTTCCGCGCCGCGCGAATGGCCGCGATCGTTGGTCCTTCACGGGTCGCCGGCTCCGGATCGGCCACGATGTACACGTCGCTGATCCTCGAGCGCGCCGCACTGGGGGAGCCGTACGAGATCGACGTCGACCCCCGCGCCGGTACGCCCGTGCTCTACGCGCGCGATGCCGCCCGCGGCCTGGCCACTCTGGCCACCGCGCCCCGCGCGCCTCGCCGCATCTACCACTTGAGCACTGGCCTCGCCACCGCCGAAGGACTCGTCGCAATCGCGCGCACGCGGGTGCCGGATGCGCGCCTGAGCTTCCGCACCGATCCCGCGCTGGGGCCGGTCTCGGTCATCTCGCGGGAGTGGGACCTGAGCATCGCCGCGGCCCGAGAAGACCTGGGTTGGGCGCCCGCGTTCACGGTCGAATCCATGGCCGACGACCTGATGGCGATCGCGCGCGGCGAACGCCACTGAGGCTGCGGACACAACGCAGTGACGTTGCGCGCTTTTTGCGGCCGCCCTCGCTTTGCGGCCCGTCGACCTGCGCAGCGGTCCTGGTCTCGGAGCGCTGTGCGGAGCGATGGAGTTCGCACCGGACCTGCCGCTGTCGTCGATGACGCACGTCGTTCTGGCCTCGTCACCGGTGCCGCCTACGTGATGCTGGAGGGACGCGCCCGCTGAGCGAGTTTGCCGGTGGGCGAGCGAAGCCGACCGGCCATCGCGCCCCTCGTCTCAGCCCCGGTTGGCGATCACGTGGGTCTCCGCTGCCGCAGAGCCCCGATTGTTGCCCAGAGGGACACCGCAAAGGGAACCGCGTACGTCAGGGCAACCTTCCAGAGGACACCGAACGTAACGGCACCCGCGGCGATGTCTCCGCCGTGGTTGATCGCCGCCAGAAGCGTGCCGACCACCAGGGCTGTGCCGGAACATCTCCCGTGGGAGAGCAAGATCTGGTTGGGAATGCGCTCGGCGTCGCCTGTGACACCGACGACCGCTGCGAGAGGGGCCGGGATGTCACCCCGAGGACCCTCTACACCCCTCTCGAGTTGCCAGCTTGTGACGCCGACGGCCCCGCTTACGCCGGGCAGGTTCCGGATCGTCGCGAGCGCGGCGCGGGCGTCGCCGATCTCCCCGGGCGAGTCGCCGGGGAGGAGTGGCAGAAACATGGCACCCCGCTCGATGACTTAAAGATCCGTTCCCGCGATCTCGCAGTCCTCGAGCATGAGCGAGAAGATCGCCCGCGACATCGCGATGAGGAGCATCGCCAGAGCCAGAGCCAGAGCGACGGAGACGGCAATCGTGACCGCTATGAGCGAACGCGCCCGCCGCACCACGATTCGCAGTGCCAGAGGCAACGTGTGCAACCGACGCGGCCGCCGCGCCCGGCTCAACGCTCCGGACGTGTCCCCGGCTTGAATAGCGCGAGTCGCCATGGGTCAACGCGCCCCGTGGGCCAGACAGACGCCATCTCGCTCAGTCGGTGCCGCGTGGTTGCTGCCGCCGGAATGATCCTACCGCACGTCGGAGCGGGGCAGCCGCATGCGAAGATCGTTGGGCGGCGGGCCGTACACTTGAGCGATCGATGCGCGTGCTCCCACTCGCGGTCATTCTCCTTCCTTTCGATCTCGGGTCGTCCGGCGATCGTGTGACGGAGCAAGCGGCAGCGCGCGCACGCGCATCGCCTTCATGGCCAATGGCGGCGGCCGAGACCCTCCCGTGTACGAACGACCGAGCATGCGCTCGTTCCCCATCGGCTACTGGCCCGAGGGGACGCGGGTGGTGCTGATCGGCTCGCACATTCGCGCCGACGGCCGACCGTGGGTGCGCATTCGCGGCCCACGCCAGTTTGAGGCCTGGGCGCTAGGCCGGTTCCTCAGTCCGGTCGCGCCGCGCGACGTGGTCGATCAGGGCTTCGTCCGGCGGGTGACCTACGTCGCGGCGGAGCAGTGGCCGGGCGCGATCGAGGTGTGCGCCAACCCGCTCGGCGGGCCCGAGGAGATCAGCGCCGGCCTGCTGTTCTATGCCATCGACCGCGCCGCGATTTTCTGGTCCTCCGCGGTTCCGACCGCGGTCAATCTCAGTTTCACCGGCCAGTGCGCATCCGATCCAGACGATCACGCCGATGGACAGAACAGCATCGGCTGGGGCGCGCCGATATCGCCGGATGGCGGGGCGCTTCTTGGGATGACGGTGCATCGGGCCCGCGGCGGCTTGTTCCAGGAGGCGGATGTTCTCATCAGCCGAGACCTTCTCACGGGTGAGACCGCGTGCACGCCGGCGAAGAGGCGCCGCAAGGCCTGGAACTGCATGGCCGATGTTCTCGTGCACGAACTCGGCCACGTGGTCGGCCTCACCCACGCGCCGGATGTGTCCGACTCCGTCATGCGAACGGGTATCGCCTGCGAGCGCACGAGCCGTCTGCCGGATATCGATCTCCGGAACCTGCTCCTCCTCGCCGGTCCCTGACAGAGATGCCCACGATCCGGGACATCGACGACTACGGCTACTGCGTGCTCGAAATCTTGCGCGACCGGCGGGGTCGGGTCACGCGCGAGGATCTCTACCGCGAGTTCGATCGGCGGTACCGTTCCAGTGTCGCGTCCGAAGACCTACGGGGTGCTCATCGCGATGGCGGAGGACCGCCGCGCTGGCAGCGGAACATCGATCTGGCCGCCACGCGACTGGTCGCCAATCGGAAGGCGTACGCGCCCGACCCGGATGCGTTCGAGATCGTCTGAGCGATCGTAAGGCGGAACCGCCGCCGACCCGAGCGGGTTAGCGGCGGACGCTGCGCTCGGTCGGCAGGACGAGCAGCGACAAGATGGCGGCGACGAGCGCGATATTCGCGGGCGTGAACATGCCGCTCGCACTCGATCCGCCTGAAATGAAAGCGAGCACGCCGATGAGCAGCATCGCCACGCTGGCCAGAAACCACAATGGGGTTGCCTCCACCTCGCGCGGCGGGACGCCTCGGTGGGCGTCGATCTCACGCGACCTGACGGGAGGACGGTACGATGCCGATCGTTAGATCGATCCGGCGCGGCCACGATCGGTAGTTAAAGCGATGTAAGAGCGGACCGACCTGGATGCACCGACGGCCGCGCGTGATAGAGTTGCTGGCCAATCCGAACGGTCGCCGGCGCACCTCCGTGCGGTCCAGCCGGTCAGCGGCATCGATAGCGCTCCTTCTGGAGTGTCGGGCCGCGTTGGCTCGTCCCCAAATCACGCGGTCTACAGAGAGGGAAGAACTGGCAATGTCGCCACTCGCAATCGTCTTCGGTCTCGGCGTCCTCGGCGTTCTCTTCTCGGCCTGGCTGGCACAGGATGTGCTGCGACGCGATCGCGGGACTCCCGCGATGCAGGAGGTGAGCAACGCCATCTACGAGGGCGCGATGGCGTTCATGCGCCGCCAGTACGGCACGATCATCATGCTCGCGGTCGTCGGCTGCGTGGTCGTCGGCCTGCTCATCGCATGGATCGACAACAACTTCGCGCTCGGCGTATCCACCGCGGTGTCGTTCCTTGTCGGCGCCGGGTGCTCGGCGCTGGCCGGGTTCATTGGCATGTACATCTCGATTCAGGCGAACATCCGCACCGCCAGCGCGGCGCGCCGATCGCTCGATGAGGCGATCCAGGCGTCACTCCGCGGTGGGGCGGTGTCCGGCTTTCTGGTCGTCGCGCTCTCTCTCCTCGGCGTGGCGGGGATGTTCGTGGTCTTCGGCGGGCTGAGCCATCCGGAGATCGCGCCGTTTGAGATCGTTGGCTTCGGTTTCGGCGCGAGCTTCGTCGCGCTCTTCGCCCAACTCGGAGGCGGCATCTATACCAAGGCGGCGGACGTCGGTGCCGACCTGGTCGGCAAAGTCGAGGCGGGTATCCCGGAAGACGATCCCCGGAATGCGGCGGTCGTGGCGGACCTCGTGGGCGATAACGTTGGCGACTGCGCGGGTCGTGGCGCGGATCTGTTCGAGTCCACCGCCGCGGAGAGCATCGGTGCGATGATTTTGGGCGTCGCCGTCTATGCCATCGCGCGCCGGATCGGGATGCCGAATCCTGAATACTGGATCCTCTTCCCGCTCGTGGTGCGCGCGCTCGGCATCATCGCCTCGGGCGCAGGGTTGTTCGTCGTCAAGGCGCGTGAGGGCGAGAACGCGATGAACGCCCTCAATCGCGGCTACTACCTCGCCGCGGTTCTCTCCGCGCTGTTCATGGTCGGTGCGGCGCAGATGATGCTCGGTTCAATCTGGTTCGCGGTCGCCGGTCTCATTGGCATCGCGACCTCAATCGCGTTTGTCTTCATTACCCAGTACTACACGTCGGGGACGGGGCGACCTGTCCAGGACATCGCGCGCGCCAGCCTGACGGGTCCGGCGACGAACATCATCGCCGGCACGGCGGTCGGCTTCGAGTGCACGGCGTCCACGGCGATCTCCATCGGCATCGCACTCATCGCCTCCTACTGGACGGGGGTGATGGGCGTTCAGGAACTCGGGCTTGCCGGCGTCTCCAACCACGCCGCCGGTGTGTTTGGCACAGCCGTGGCGACGATGGGCATGCTCATGACGGCGGCGTATATCCTAGCGATGGACACGTTCGGCCCGATTACCGACAACGCTGGCGGCATCGTCGAGATGAGCCACCAACCGGAGTCAACGCGCGCGATCACGGATGAACTCGATTCCGTCGGCAACACGACCAAGGCGCTGACCAAGGGTTATGCGATCGGGTCTGCCGCGCTGGCGGCCTTCCTGCTCTTCTCGGCCTATATCGACAAGGTCAATGAGACGGTCTGTCGCGGGTTCAGAGACGCGGCTGGCCTCATCGACCTCGCGGCCTGCACCGACCCGCGCAAACTGATCTCGGTCGATCTGGCCGACGTCAACGTGTTCGTCGCATCGCTTCTCGGCGCGATGCTGGTGTACCTGTTCTCCTCGCTCGCGATCCGTGCGGTGGGTCGCGCGTCCCAGACGATCATCCTCGAAGTGCGCCGACAGTTCCGCGAGAACCCGGGCATCATGGCCGGGACCGCGAAGCCCGATTACGGCCGGTGCGTGGACATCACAACCCGCGCTGCGCTCCGCGAGATGGTCGCGCCTGGTCTGCTCGCGGTCGGCTTCCCCATTCTGGTCGGCGTCATCCTCAAGCACGAGGCGACGGCGGGAATGCTCATGGTGGGAACGATCGCTGGCGTCATCCTCGCCACCGTGCTGAATAACGGCGGTGGTGCCTGGGACAACGCCAAGAAGTACATCGAAGCGGGCCTGATGCGCGACGATAACGGCAACGTCGTCGGCAAGGGCACGGAAACGCACGCGGCAGCCGTAGTCGGCGACACGGTCGGCGATCCGTACAAGGACACGGCCGGCCCGTCGCTACACGTCCTCGTGAAGCTGCTCAGCACTATCACGCTGGTGATGGCGCCGCTCTTCATCGGCTGATCGCCTTCAGCAGGCGAGGCGCCCGCGCACGGAGACACGCCATTCAGATCCTGACCTCGTCCGGCGGTCACCGCAGCTGAGGCCACCGGCGATGACCGCGCCACGGCCCTCGTTCGCGTCCGCGGGCGAGGGTTGAGCGAAGCGGAGGGTGGGGACTGGCTAACGTGCCCTGCCGTGCAGCGCGGCCGGGCCAGGCCTCTGACCGTCCGCGGCATTCACGGCGGGGTCACGGGGCAGCGTGAAACATCCAGCGGTGGCCCTCGCAGTCCTCCGCCGTGAAGAGGCGTCCACTCCCACCGAGGCCGGGAGGCCGCACGATCCGGGCGCTGTGGGCTAGGGCACGCGTGTGGCAGGCATCGAGGTCGGTCACTTCGAGGAGAACCCCGTCGACGACCCAGGGGACTTCCTACCAGCGGCGCGCCACATCGCACGTCTCGGCATGGCGCGCGGGCCGCGATATTCCGGCCCCGGCCAGCCAATATGGCCGGTTGCACCCTCGCGCTCCAGGATCGCGTGGGTAACGCGGCCGCTCTCGTCCGCGAAGCGCTCGACCTCCTGGAAGCCGAAGGCGGCGCACAGCCAGGCGATCACCGCCGCACAGTCTTCGTACGAGAGCATGGGGATTGCCCGTCCCGTCATCGGTGCGTGCGCCTCCCCGCGATCGCGACTCGCATCGGGAGACTACGCCAGGGGTACGCCGATTTGCCTGGCCAGATCGCGGAGGTAGCGGATCGACTCCGTGTTCTCCCGATCGAAAAGCGGTCCGGCCGTCACCGACCGATTGTTCGCCCGATCGGGCACATCCTCCAGTTCGATCGAGATGACGCCGTCGAATCCCGTGTCGCGGAGCGCGATGAGGGTCTGCGCCCAGTCGATCTTGCCCCGACCGGGTCGCCAGTGCGCGTTCGAGGTCCCGTCGTTATCCGAGAAGTGGCAGTGAAAGATGTGATTGCCCAGTTCGTAGACGGCCATTTGCGGCAGGTCGCCGCAGGGGAACAGGTGGCTCGGGTCAAAGTTCGCGCCGAGCGCCGGGCTCTTCACGTGGTCGAATAGCCGAAGCAGGCCGATCGCGGTCGATGCCCACCGATGCGGATGCGTCTCCAGGGCGTACTTGAGGCCGACCTGCTCGCAGATCGCGCATAGCTGGGCCAGGACATCGACGTACTGTCGATACCCTTCTGCCCAGTCGAGCCCCGCCGGGATCTCCACCGAGAGCTCCTGGGTGAGCGGCATATCCTGCATGCGCGGCATGGGCAGTTCGAATGGCGTGGGTACGACTGAGTTGATGATGCCGGTGCCGAACTCCTTCGCGACGTCGGCGGCGCGGCGGAAGTTCTCGACGGCGGCGCGGCGCGCGCTAGCATCGGGGTTCGCCGCCCCCCGAGCGCTGTACACGAACTCCGACATCGTCATGCCCAGGTCGCTGAGAAGGCTCCGGTAGGCCGCGATCCGCTGTGGCGTGTAGTGCTCGCGCAACGCCTGGGCATCCCAGGCGATCAACTCGGTGTTCTTGATGCCCAGTCCCGCGAGACGGCGCAGGCCATCGTCGTAGGGCGGAGTCCACTGGAACGGCCAGATCGAGGCGCCGAACTGCATAGCGGGTCTCCTCAGCGGTGTGCGCCCAGTCTAGACGCGTGGCCGGGTGATCGGGACAGGCGTCCGCGCCGCCGACCATTCCGTTGAAGATCGTGGCCTCAGCGCAGCAGCCAGTGGTCGATCGGTCGCCGCGCCGTGGAGTGGAAGGGCAGCGTGATCCGGTGCCCCGTTCGGACCGACTCGTACGCGGCCATCAGGATCTCGATCATCGCCCGCCCATCCTCGCCCGACTCCTAGGGCGCGAGGTCATCCCGCACGCAGGCGATGAAGTGGTCAACCTCCTGAGGGAAACCGTTGCCCCAGAACTCCTCGAACACAGTGTGGGTCTACCCCTGCTTCGGCGCAGAGCCAGGTGCGGAGTAGGCGTAGCCCGGCTCGCAATATGTACGGATGCCCGTCTCGCGGTAGAGGTCTGCTTCGATCACGCCGCTGGTGCCGAGCACCTCCAACCGATCCTCCATCCCGCCCTTGCGGCCCCAGCTATTCTCAGCGATCGCCACAACCTGATCGCCGAACTCGACGATCGGGAGAGCGTCATCCTCGCCCTGGCCCTCGTGGACGTAGCGACCCATATGCGCCGTCACCGCCGTCGCACGCGGCTTGCCCAGAATCCAGCGGATGATCCCTATCGAATGGCTGCCCAGCTGCGTCGCGCACCAGCCACCCGAGCGATCCAGATCGCGCAGCATCGGGTTGGTCGGGCCGAAGTACCGCTCCGTGTGACGGACGCGGAACACCCGGCCGATGCCTCCCTCATCGATGATCTGCTTCGCTCGCACGTACTTCGGGGCGAAGCAGAACTCCTCGGCGTGCATCAGCTTCACGCCGTTGGCGCGGCACGCCTCGATCATTCCGTCCGCCTCGACTAGGCTCAAGAGCACAACGGTTTCTCCACGACGACATGCTTGCCATCGCGCGGGAATTCGACTCGCACTGCTGGTCGACTGAGTCCACGATGCTTGCAGACAGATGTGCCGTGTTCGGAGGACCGCTTGCGTCGTCCGGATTAAGAGAGTTGCTCGACCGGTTCGCCAACCCTCAGGCGTCTGCGATGGAGAAGGAGGCACCGGTTACGGACCGTTTGCGCGCAGCCGGCTAGGCCGGTTCACTAACGTGGATGATGGTCGACGCTTATGGCCTCAAAGTTAAGACCGAGGCCCGCGCTCAAGTTGCGACTCCGACTCCGATCCCAACCCGCCAAAATCCTCGGCCCCGTCGAGCCAGAGGGACGCCGTTTGGTTCACAAGATCGAACTCAACCACGAGCACGTCGCCCTCGTCGGCACCCGTGCGGGCGAGGAATCTACTGTAGCCCCAGGACAATCCGTCCTGATCCGCGACAATTAAGCCGGTATGAGAGCCGTCGACTGTGGCTGCGGCGTAGCTTCCGGGGCAAACATATCGCTTGATAGATACTGGGATTCCTACGACCAAGGACGGCGAGCCGCGCGGTAAGCGGACGCGAATCCACACCCGTCCTTCGGGAGTCCAGCCGCAGTCATCAATCCGTCGCTCCCTCCGCTGCAAGGGATTGGCCCTTCGGAGGGCCTCAACCTCGGTGGCCGAGACTCGCGTTCCCCGAAGCGCCCACACGTCCGTATCGACGTGCTCGATAATGGGGCTGTAGGTCAGGTAGACATTGACGGTATTCCAGTTGAGACCTCACTCGTCGCAGGCGGTCTCGAAACTCGACCGGTCCAGCAGTCCGGAAGGCGACTGTCGGAACACGTCGACAAACACTGCCCCTACCTCTCCGAGGATCATGCGTTAATCAAGCCGGCCATTGTGACGAATTAAACCGCCGGAGTTGATGACGAAATCGGGATGACGCCGCGCGATCTCTAGGATGACCGATTGTGATGGTAGTAGTCGTAATCTAATGAATCTGTAACGCCGTCGTAAACCGTTTCGAACTGCCGTGACGTCAAGAGGCGACACAATTTCAAGCATCTTCTTGAGCTGGTTTACCAACCTGGTTCTTGCGACATTTGGAAACCAAAACCAATCATGATCGAGGAACTACGCTGGCACGTGGATTTCGAGCATGGAACGAAGGCTTCTTTCGTCTAGGTTAAGTCCATTCGCAGAAAGTCGCGAGCTTAACTCTACGAGATTCGACGCCCCGTACTTCGATGCCTGACGTCTTGCCTGGGCTAGGGCCTTGGACATGCTCGCAAGGTTTGAAGATCCGCCGACGAAGCAGCCGTTCTCATCTCTTTCAATGGAAAAGCCCGCTTCACGACCGCAGAACGTGGCCGCAGCCAAGAGACTCTCAGGGTGGAAAGCATTCGCGCTAACTCCACGGTCCGCGAGGTGCTGCTCAGCTGTGCTCGCGGGAACGGCGCCGAGGTCGCTGACTAGCTGGAGCGCGCGATCTAGCTGGGGTATGTACACTGGGTGGGGCGGCCTGACAGACTGCAACCGGACCTGCAGTTGACGTACTCTCTCTCGCGTTATTCCGGCTATGGATGCGGCGCCTTCGAGGGTCTGCGGCGGGCGGACGCCCAGACCAAACCGCGCAATCAAAGCCTCGACGCGTGTCTGACCTCCGGCCGATCTACGCCCGTGGGACCCGACCCGGCTATAGAAGAGTGCCTCCACGTACTGGCGGAGCGCTGCCTCTAGGGGCATTCTCGCGATCTGCTCCAGGCGGCCGGTGACTGCTGGCACGGCTCTCGCCAACGTCAGCGCAATCGCCGCCTGGCGCGTGACTGGTCTGCCTGGGTCAGTCCCACCATTCCAGGGAAGAGGAAGGGCACGGCAAATGGGTCGCCAGATCGGGCACTTCGAGATCGTCGGGAAGGACGCTGCGCAACTCCACAGCTTCTATCGGGAGTTGTTCGACTGGGAGGTTGGACCCGATCTGGGTGCCCAGTACGGTCACTACGCGCTCGTGGATCAGAAGTCCGCCGGCCTCGGCGGCGGAATCGGACAGGCGATGGAGGAGGCAGGCGGCGCTCGATAAGGCGGTCGCGCTCGGTGGGACGGTGATGAAGCCCGTCATGACGGTCATGGAGGGGGTCACCATCGCGCTGTTCGCGGATCCGAGCGGCAACCCGATCGGACTGCTGAAAGGCTGATACGTGACGCGACCGTCCCGCTCGATCGGGCGGGACGGTCGCCAAACCGGATCAGGCATCGAGTCGATCGGCGAACCCTGCCGAGACCGCCGCGCGGACGTTCGGTCTGTCGAGGAAACGTTGCGGGTACTCGGCATCCACGCGACTGGCCGCTTCGAGACGGGCGACAGACGCGTCATCGAGACGAACCCCGAGGCAGCCGAGGTTCTCTTTGAGGTGCGCTGCCGTGCGCGCACCGAGGAGGGGGATTGCCCCGCGGCGGAGGACCCAGGCCAGGGCAACCTGCGCTGGAGTTGCGCCTGTTGCGCCGCCAACCTCACCGACGGCAGCGGCGATACCCAGCGTGCGCTCGTTGACAGGCGTGGCCTTCGTGTAGTCGAGACGGAGGCGTGGCATATCGCTGGCGCCGGTCCGCGCCGAGTACTTGCCGGTGAGGAGACCGGCACCGAGCGGTGACCAGGCGGTGATACCGAGGCCGAGCGCTTCGGCCATCGGCAGCAACTCGCGATCCGCAAACCGTTCGACCAGGCTGTATTCGATTTGCAGGCCGACGAATGGGCTCCAGCCCCGCAGTTCGGCCAGGGTGTTCGCACGCGCGATCGCCCACGCAGGAGCGTTCGAGACACCGACGTAGAGGACCTTGCCGGCGCGAACGAGATCGTCGAGCCCGCGCATTACCTCTTCCACCGGAGTGATGAAGTCCCAGGCGTGGACGAAATACAGATCGATCCGGTCGGTATCGAGCCGTCGCAGGCTCGCCTCGAGGGACTGCACCAGATTTTTCCGCTGATTGCCGCCGGCATTGGGGTGCGTCGCGGGGCGCGACATCGTGTACTTCGTCGCCACGACCCAGCGATCGCGATCGGAGGCGATGAGTTCCCCCACGTAACGCTCGCTCGTGCCTCCGGCATAACCGTTGGCGGTATCGATGAAGTTGCCGCCGAGGTCAGCGCAGGCCTCGAACATCGCCTGACATTCGGCACGATCGGCGCCCCAGCCGGTTTCGGTACCAAAGGTCATCGTACCGAGGCAGAGTTCGGCGACCCGCAGGCCGCTCCGTCCGAGCAGGCGATAGCGCAACGATCCATTCCTCCGATGCCGGCTCGGCGAAGTGTACGGGCCTCGTCAGACCCGGCGAGTCTCCGGGATCAGGAAGGTGAAGGGGAGCGACAGCATTGAGGCGGCCAGACCTCCGAGCAGCGCGGCCCGCAGCCCGAAGAGGTCGGCCGCGAAGCCGAGCAGAAGGACCGCGAGGAGGCCGCTTTCGTAACTGAGGAAGTAGGTGATCCCGACCGCCACCGAGCGGTTGCCGGGAAGAAGCTCCTGCATCAGTGCGAGCTGGACACCGCCCGCGTAGAGGACGAGGAATCCGCCGATGAGCAGGAGGCCGAACAAGAGCCGTGCATCGGAGGAGAACCAGAGTGCAGCGAAAAGAGTGGGTCCGGCGGCGATCTGAGACGCGAGCATCAGCGTGCGGCGGCCAAGCCGGTCGGACAGTGTGCCGCCAAGAAATGCTCCGGCAACACCACCGATCTCGTAGATCATCAGCGCGGCTGCGGCCGTGGCGAGCGCCCAGCCTTCGATCGTCAGGAGCGTGACAAGGTAGGTCATCATCCCCGCGACGGTCAGGGCCCGGAGCGACACGATCAGAGTCATGAGCGCGAGCGGCCGGCGCCGAGCCACGATCGCGGCCCTCAGGGCGGCGGGTGGTGGCGGACGGGCAATGCGAGCGTCGTCCCCGGCGACTCGACTGTGGGCGAACAGGGAGAGCCCTAGGGCTGGCGCCGCCAGTACCCAGAGTTGTTCCACAGTCAGGTAGGCGAGCGCCGAAGCGATCACGATCGGGCCGGCCGCTCGGCCCAGTTCGCCGCCAGTCTGAAAGTAGCTCGTCGCCCGTCCCCAGCGAGAACCCCCCCCACACGGGTGACGAGGGCGCCCGCGGCGGGATGAAACGCCGCGCCGCTCAGTCCGGCCGCGATAAGCAGGGCGAAGGTCGCCAGGTAGTCGTTGGCAAGACCGATACTGGAGATAAGGAGCGCGGTGACGGTCGGCGTCCAGACCACGAGCTTGCGTGCGTCGTATCGATCGGCCCAGTAACCGAGAAACGGCTGAAGCATCGAGGGCAGGCGAAATCCACTCGCGAGCACTCCGGCCGAACCGATTGGAATGCCCAGCCGTTCGATGAGTACGGGCAGGAGCGTGCCAATACATGCCGCATAGGTGTCGTGCACGAAATGAAGGGTCGAGAGAGTAACGACGCCGCCTTAATCGAAGTCACGGTCATCTCCTCTCGGCGCGGGAACCGCAGCGGTCGGCGGAGTGCTGGCCACGTCAGGCAGGATCTCGTGCGGAGTGTCAGGCGCGACCGAAGATCGGGAAGAGGTCCCGCGCGTTCCCGCGTATGAGCGGGTCTACCAGGTCGAACGCCTGGGCCTCGGCGAGCCACCCGTCCTCGACCATCTCGTCGAGCGCCTGTGCGAGGCCCTGACGTGCGATTGCGGCGTGGCCGACGACCGGTTCGACGACTCCGTAGTCGCCACCGAAGGTCAGGATCTTGTTGCGGGGCGCCGCGGCCAGGAACTCCTTGATGAAACGCACGCAGGCGACCGGATTGATGATCCAGGCCCAGCAGAGGTCGATCGTCACGTTGCGGTAATGCTTCGCGAGCGCGATGTACTCATCCTGGTACGGGTAGCCGATATGCATCAGCACGAACGACACATCCGGGAAGTCGATCAAGAGCGGGCAGAGGTCCGCGGCGTTCTGGCGCGCCCGCTCCAGGGGCATCCGATCTGAACCGGCGTAGTAGCCGCAGTGCAGTTTCACCGGCAGGCGTGCCCGATCCGCCGCGGCCAGACAGTAGCGCATCAGGTGATCTTCGAGCGCCTTGCGCCGACGAGCGGAGAGTTCCTTGCCGCCGAGAAGGCGCTCGAACTGCGGCGCCGCGTCGTCCGCCGAAACCTCCGCGTAGTCGAGCCTCCGCTGATACGCCGCCTGAGACTTCACCGCGTCGGCGCGCGGTCCGTACGTCGCGAATGCCCAGTCGATCACCGTGTGCCAGTCACCGAGATCTTTCACCCGCACGCCAGAGCGCTCCGCGAAACGCTCGATCGTCGGCTGGTCGATGCCGGTCGTGAAGGGGACCAGGCTCAGATCCTGCTGCAGCACCTCGGGGTCGGCCGTCTCGCAGAAGAACGTCTCCAGCGAGTTCACCTGGCAGACCTCAACTCCGGCCGCGGCGATCACATCGCGATAGAAGCCGGGCCGAGCACGTTGCACCATCTGTTCGGAAACGCGGACGAAGGAGGCCTTATCCAGACGGTCGACCGCGAACAGGCGCGCCAGCGTCTCATCGACTGCCCGGATGTAGCCTGTCGTCCGGACGCGTTCGTAAGCTGGTGCGAGGAGCGACCACTTATCTGCGGGGTCGACGCTCGGGGAGAAGAATCGATCCCGCGCGTCGGCGCCCATACCCGCGACCCAGAGATCGTCCTTCGCGTAGTGGGTGAAGAGAAGTGCCGCGTCCACGCACGGCTGAAGGCGGTGTGCCCCCGCCCCGAGGAGGCGGGTACTCTCCTCGACGAGATGTTCGTGGGTATCGACGAATGGTGTCTGGTCGATGCGGCCACGCAGCGCGTCGCGTCGGCTCAACGGGGTGCGGCTCCTTCGCCTGCGGCCGATCGTATCCGGTCTGGCGCGCGATGATGGACGATCGGCCCGGACTCGGTCCTGCGCTCACGAGGTGACCGTCGCCGTCACGGAGAACAGGATCGTCTGCCCGGTGGATGTCTTGAGGGAGACGCTGCGCTCCCAGGGACCTACCGCGCTCGGCCCGTGGGCCGTCGGGTCGATCGTCACCTCAAGCTGTGCCGGGACACCCGGCGTCAGCGTCCAGCGTTGCCAGCCGGGCGTCCCGGGCGACGGAAGAGGACCAGACCAAGGGCTGGATCGGTCCGCCTGCACGAGGCGAGCACGCGTGCACGCTCAAGTCGTGCCGAGGTCGGTCACGGTCACATCGGTCCGGATCGCGAGCGGAAAGCTCGTCCGGAGAGGCCCATCCTGCATCCGGACGTTCCCGAAAGCGTGACCGGTACGTTCGGCAGTGAGAGACTGGCCGGGCGCGGCCGGGGGCAAGGAGATCGTCGTCACCACGATGAGGCCAAGCGCGAGCGCGAGAGCCGCGGGCAGCCCCCATTTCCACCTTGCGGCTGGATGGGAGGATTTCGAGGATGTCATCGCGCGCCGAGACGCGCCGATCCGTTCGCGCGCTTCTCCAGCCATCTGGACTCCTCATCATACCCGTGCCCCTAAACCGCATCGAGAATTCGAGAGCCGACGTGATCCCTCCGTCGCCAGCCAGGTGGGACGATGTTCGGTACATCGAGACCGCGTGCACCCCGTCCGCCCTTTCGTTCTGGACGGGGCGGGTTCGCAACGCTGCGGAAGTGGCGCATGGTCTATGGCCCAGAGCACGACGAACAAAGCCGAGGCGATTGCGCGACGGCAGACCCGCGGTGAGGCGGCTGCCGGTAGTGACGTCGGCGATCGCTCCGGTCAAGGCCGAGATGTGGTGGACAGGTCTGGATGGACGGAGTCCGGTCGATAACCTCAGGGAATCCTCAGGCGCACCTCTCCCGGTCGAACTTTCGCGCTCCATCCGCAGGTATCGTCGGACCGAGATCGAGCGCTATTTCAGGCACAAGTCCCGCATCGGGCTTGCGACGATCATCGTGACCCACGCGCTCACGCCGGTGCCAGCGGGGACGCGCCTGCGCTCGACGATGCGCCTGGGTATCCCGCTCGTGCCTCACATCCTGTGCCGCGCTGCTGCACAGGGAGTGTTCGGTGCAGACTGCCTTGACCAGGAGATCAGACGGCTCTGCGACGTGGCTGCTGCCTCGCCCGCCCCGCCGACCGCGGGCCAGGTGGCCTGATCGCCCGGTCGACTGGTTCGACCGAATGGACGAGACCCCCACGCCGGGACGGTGGGGTCAGCCCGGCACGTCCACCACCACGTATGCGCCATCGGTCGTCACGGGGTACGTCTCGGCGACATAGGGACCCTTCACGCGTGCGCCGGAGGGCACGGTCTCGGCCGATCCGTCATCCTCGTCGGCGAGCATCGTCGCGCCGGACTCGACGCTCACCTTGTAGGCGCGGACGCGCAGTTTGCGCGGGTCGCACCATGACTGACCGGTACGGATGTCGAACTCCCAGCCGTGCCATCCGCAGGTGAGGATCTCGCCTTTGCGGGAGTAGCGGATGTCGCCCGGCGCGGGCGCCTCCCAGAGTCCCCAGAGGACACCCTCGCAGAGTGGTCCGCCCTGGTGGGGGCAGCGATTGCGCAGGGCGAAAAACTCGTCACCCACACGGAAGATGCCGATCGAACGGCCGCCGACCTCGACGATCTTGCGGCCGCCCGCCACGATCTCGTCTACCCGGGAGACGACGTATTTCGGCACGCGGGTTAGCTCAGACCGTAGAGCCTTGCGGCGTTGTCGAAGTAGAGCTTCTGCTGCAGTGCGGGGGCGATCGGTACCGGGAACGCGAGGTCCGGGTCGTCCGCATCCCAGTGGGGATAATCGGTGGCGAAGAGGATCCGGTCGATCGCCGGCCCGAAGTGCTCCAGCATCTGGTGGAACGCCTTCGCCGTCTCCGGCTCCTCCATCGGTTGCGTGCAGACAAAGAGATTCTCGGCGAGAACCTCGGAGGGGAGCCGCTTCAAATGCGGGATCTCCTGCTTCAGGAGATGCCACGCGCTATCCATTCGCCACCCCAGCGAGGTGAACCACGCGAAGCCGTTCTCGGCGGAGACGAGCTTGACCCTCGGGAAGTGCTCGAACACGCCCTCGGCCACCATGCTCAGCGCGCTTGCCTGCATCGCCTGCGAGGGGCCGACGTGATCGTCGACGTAGAACGATGGCCAACCCGTCCCGGTGATCGGTTGGCCGTACGAGCCGAATGCGTGCGACATGACGTGGAGGCCATACTCGGCGCAGGCCTCGAAGATCGGCCAGTACCGGCGGCGGCCCATGGGTTCGTGGGGACGGCCGGAGAACTGCACCTGGACCCAGCGCTTATCGCGGGCAGCGAGCCGCCTGATCTCGCTCACCGAGCGCGCCGCGTCCTCGGCCGGAATCTGGATCGAGCCGCGGAAGCGCGGGTCGAAGTCGAGCCACTCCGCGGTCTGCCAGTCGTTGACCGCCGTCGCCCAGGCTGCCGCGAGATCGAGGTTCGCCAGGCCCTGGCCGCCACCGAGCGGTGTGAGAATCGCGTAGGCGACCCTCTCCGGATCGAGAAAGGTGTCCTTCACGAACTGCGGCTCTGATGCGGCGCGACGCCCGGAGGGGGGCCAGGTACCCGCCTTGTCCTCCAAGAAGCGGGGATACGTGCCCCCGGCGTGGCCGCGCAGGCCGAAGGTCTCGATGTGATCCACCCAGCGCCTGGAGAGGTACTTGTAGAGATCCTTCGGTGAATCCCATTGGTTGTGGAAATCGCAGTCGATGAAGGCCGGGCGGACGTGCGCCCGTCTTTCGACCTGTGGCTGTGCGACGACCATCTTCTCCCCTCCGACGACTTTACAGACGATACCAGGCGCGCGCGTTTTCCGATGCGATCTTGCGTGCAAGATCCGGTGAAAGTCCGTCAAGAAACGTGATTGGGTCCGCGTGATGCACGTGGGGGTAGTCGCTGGAGTAGAGGAGTATTTCGTCGGACCCGATCTGATCCATCACCTCGTGCAAATGCTTGAGGCTGGGAGGGGCGTCGATCGGTTGAATGGTGAAGCGGACGTGATCGCGGATGTAGGCAGAGGGCGCGCGGCGCACCCACGGCACCAGCATGCGGAGGTTTCGCCACTCCTTATCGAAGCGCCACATGTGCGCGGGGAGCCAGGTCCACCCCGCCTCGATGAGCGTGACGCGCATATTCGGCCAGGCGTCGAACACGCCTTCGCTCACCAGGCTCGTCAACTGCGAGGCGAAGACCTGCGCCATCCCCGCGTACTCCTCATAGAAGTACGACGGCCATCCAGAGGGGGTGGGCGGATTGCCGGGCGCGCCGCCGAAATGGATCCCGGCCACGAGATCGTGGCGCGCGATCGCCTCCCACATCGGCCGGTAGTGCCGCGTGCCGTAGGGGTGCTGCGCCCGGACCGGCAGGTACACCTGCACGAAACCCGGGTGCCCGCCTACCCGCTCGATCTCTCGCCCGGCCAGTTCGGGAATCTGGCTCGGAACGACGATCGAGGCGCGAAGCCGCGGATCGCGATCGAGCCATTCGGCGATGAGCCAGTCATTCGTCGCACTCGCCAGCGCGACCGCCGCGTCCGGGTGGTGAAGGCTATCGATCGCGTAGGAGCAGCTCACGATCGCGCGCTCGACCCCTGGTTCGTCCAGCGCCTGCGCCTTCAGGAGCGCAAAATCCGATCCCGCCGGGCCTCGCTCGGGTTTCGAGCCCGGTCGTGCCGTGACGGGAGAGTTCGGTGGGTAAGCCGCGTCGCCATCGACCGGACCCTTGAACCGCGAGTTGTTGACGTGCTCGATCCAGTGCTCGGGCAGATAGGGGAAGAGCGATTGCACGCGCGGCACTTCGACATGGATATCGGCGTCGATCGTCGTGTAGACGGTTCGCCGTCCGGTTTGGCCCGTCTCAGTCGTCGTCATCGCGCGCAGCGTACATCATCGGCCAGACGGCGGCCGCCCCGATCTCCAGGCGACGCGGGCAACCCGAGCCCGATGTACTCAGGCGTCGGCCGGCCAGCGAAGGAGGTCGCGCTCGGAGAGAAACGGACGCACGCGCTGTCGAAAGGTGGCAAAGAGTTGATCGGGCGTCAGATCGCTCGTATCGATCGCGAACTTGCGCCGGATCCAGGAGGAGCGATGCTGTTCGACGAACTCCGCGCTGACGGCCTCGACATCGGCCGGCGGCACCAGCGAGTAGGCGTGCGGCGCGGCCCGCATGCGCGCACGGATGACGTCCGGCCGCGCCCCGAGCATGAGCAGGATCGTATCCTCCGGCAGATAGGTCTCGAACCGCCGGGCATAGGGCAGGGAAAACACGTGCTCGGGGTAGTAGTACCTGGGGCCGTAAATCGCTTCCTCGATGTGGAGCCCGCCCAGCAGGCAATCGCCGTATTCGGCGATGACGTGGACGTGGTAGTAGATCTGGAACCGCTGGAACCTCTCCTTGATCATCGGCGGAATTGCCACCATCGCGTGACGCTCCTCCGGGCTCAGGAATTGCTGATCCGGGATGGAGAAGTGATCGTCCAGATGGTGGTGGATCCCGTGGCGGGCGCCCCACGCCATGATGGCGTCGATGAGCGTGCTCTTTCCCGTGTATTCGCAGCCGATGACGATCAGACGCACGTCCGCACCTCCTGCAGCGGGCTCATTCTACGTCCGCTCGGCGGGCACCGAGTGCGCCGCGTGCGAGCAACGGCGGGCACTCTTCGACGGTGAACCGCTTACCCCTTGATTCCGCTCATAACGATGCCGCGGATGAAGTAACGCTGGGCCGTGAAGAACAGCAGGAGGACCGGCGCGGTCATGATGAGCGCCGCGGCCATCAGCAACTGATCGCGCGGTTCCTGGGCGTCGTTCGGGATCTGCTGGAAGAAGCGCAAGCCCACCGCGAGCGTGAAGTTCTCTTTGCTGGAGAGGTAGATGAGCGCCTCCAGATACTCGTTCCAGTGCGAGAGGAAGGAGAAGATCGCCACCGTCGCCATGGCCGGCTGGCAGAGCGGCATGAGGACCTGCCAGAGAATCTGCAGCGAGTTCGCGCCGTCGATCTTCGCCGCCTCGTCCAGATCGCGCGGAAGCGTGAAGAAGAACTGGCGTAGAAGGAAGACGTAGAAGGCGCCGCCGAAGAGCGAGGGCGCCCAGAGCGGTGTGAGCGTGTTGATCATCCCCAGGTACTTGAACAGGAGGAAGCTGGGAATGAGCAGTACCTCGCGCGGCAGAATGAGCGTGCTGATGAGGACCATGAACAGCAGATCGCGGCCAGGAAAGCGAAAGCGCGAGAACCCGTATGCGACCAGCGTGGCGGAGATCACCTGGGCGAATACCGCCAGCACCGAGACCTGGACCGTGTTCCGGATAAAGCTCCACATGGGGACCATTCGGAAGACCTCTGCGTAGTTCTCAAAGCGCGCGCGTTCTGGAAAGAGAATAGGTGGGAACTGCGCGATCTCTTTGGTGTCCTTCAGCGAACTGGCGATCGTCCAGAGGAAGGGGCCCATCAAGAGGCACACGAGGCTCGCCGCGATGACATAGAGGAGCACGCGATTGACGATGGGACCCGGCCTCACGCGAGAGCGCTTCGCCGCCGGTGCCATCGTCGCGGTGCGAGCCATCAGCGAAGCCCACCCTCGTAGTGCACCCGGTGGCGCTGAAGCCAGAACTGAAAGCCGGTGAACACCACGATGATGACGAAGAAGATCCACGCCAGTGCCGCAGCGTAACCCATCTCCGAGTCGGCGAAGCCCTTGTTGTAGATGTGGAGCACGTAGAAGTACGTTGCATTGACGGGGCCGCCCCGCGTGCCCACATGGGCGATTGCGAACACCGAGAGCGCGCTGATGAGGCCGAGGATCACATTGAAGAGGATCGTCGGCGTCAGAAGGGGAATGGTGACGTGCCGGAAGCGCGCCCAGATGTTCGCGCCATCGATGTGGGCGGCCTCGTATAGCTCGCGGGGAATGCCCTGCAAGCCGGCGATGAAGATGACCATACGCCCGCCACCGATCGAGCCCCAGAGCGCGATGATGAAGAGGGCCGGCATCGCCCACTCCGGCGAGGTCAGCCACCCGGGTCCGCTGACGCCGATCTGGCGGAGCAGGTAATTGAGGACGCCGATGTTCGGGTGGAGAATCCACCCCCAGAGGAAGACGGACGCCACAATTGGCGTGAGCGATGGGAGGAAGAAGAAGGTGCGGAGAATATCGGTGGCGAACAGGTTCTGATCCAGCAGGAGCGCCAAGAACAGGGAGCCGGTCAAGCCGACGACGACCGTGACCACCGCGTAGTAGCCGGTCTTTTCCAGCGCGACGAGGAACAGTCGATCCTTCGTCAGCGCGTCGATGTAGTTCTGGATGCCGATGAAGACCGGGTCGCGCACGATCGTATAGCGCGTGAGAGACAGGTAGAGCGAGTAGAGCATCGGCCCGAGGTTCAGGACCAGGAAACCGACAAGCCAGGGCGAGATGAAGAGGAAGCCCTCGATCGCCTCTCGGCGTCGAAGGCCTCCGCGACGTGCTTTCGCGTGCACGCTCATGGTTCTGGAGGGGCTGACCACAAGGCCAACCCCTCCGTCCTGCCTGCTACGGACGCGACTTGTCCAGGACTTCCGGGACTCCGGTATGGATCTTGTCGAAGAACGCCTTGTTTGGCTGTTCCCGGCCGAGCACGAGCGCCTCGTACAGCGGATCGATAACCCGCTGCACCTCGGGACCGCGGAAGTTGAACGGCAGAATCGTCGGCTCAGCCTCCTTCATCACGGTCGCGGTGTTCTTCTGTACGCCTTCTGGATACTCGAGGCCGACCAACTCGGGCGACTCATACACGTCAGCCCGGCCCCCGGGCGTCGCGGACTTGTTGCCAGTCTGCTTGCCGAGAGTGATGCCGGACTCTTTGCTCGTCATGACCTTGACGTACTTCCACGCGATGTCGGGGATCTTTGAGAACTTGGTGACCCCCACAGCATCCGCCTGAGCGAGCGAGCCACGTTGGCCGCCGGGCCCCTTCGGCGCCACCGACATGCCCCACTTGAACTTTTCGATCTTCTGGTAGGCCGCTTTGGTGCCGACGTTGGCGCGGAAGATGGCAAGCTTTCCATTCAGGAATGCCGCCGACGGATCAGGATTTGTAGCGAGCGGGCTCATCCCCACCTTATGCACGTTGTGCATGTCGTGAATCCACTTCCAGCCGGCCTGGACCTTTTCCTCATTGAGGCGGGACTTCTTGCCATCGGCCGAGAACAGGTCGCCCTTGCCCATGAAGCGCGACATAATGATGTAGAACTCCATGTCGCGCCCGGGGTTCGACCACCCGAACGTCTCGACATCGGTGCCGGCCATCTTGTGGCTCGACTTCGCCGCCGCGACAAGATCGTCGTAGGACGATTCGTTGGTCGGGATCTTCGCGTTGCCGGCGCGGAGAGCGTCGATGTTGTGGAAGATGCCGACACGGCTGGGGTGTCCCTTGAAAGGCAGCGCGCCCAGCTTCCCATCAAGCGAGAGCAGGTCGATTGTGAACTTGTAATACACGCCGAGATCGAACTTCTCGTCGGCGACGAACTTGTCGAGCGGGATCGCGATCCCACTCGCAAAGAACAAATGGAAGATCGAGTCACCGGTAAAGTTGTGGATGACGTCGCCGAGATCGCCCGCCGCCACCATCGTCTGCATCTTCTGCACGTGCTCGGCGTGCGGGACCTGGATCATCTCGATCTTGACGTTGTTCTCTTGCTCGAACTTCGGATTGATCGCTGGCCAGAGGTCCTCCTCCGGCCCGGAGCGGACGTGCAGCCGGAACGGCGCGGGCGCACCGGCGACCGGTTCGCTCGCCGCCGGAGCGACAATCGGCGCGGCGGGCTTGGCGGCCTCGCCCGGCTTGGCTGGAGCGGTCGTTGCGGTCGGCGCGGGCGGGGCACAGGCCGCGGCGGCAAGCAGTACCGCGCTGGCCGCGCCCCCAAACAACAGTGCGCGACGGCTGATTCCTCTGGTCACGGTCGTTCGCTTTCCTCCATAGCGCTCGCACCACGCTGGGTGCGCAAGCCGCGCCACTACACGAGTCAGCGGGCTCGGATTGCCTTACGGGTACACTACGGGTGACACTACGCGCATACACTCGCGGTCGAACCTGCCGCAGGGGTCATGTTGCGAAATGCAGCTCGGTGCAGTGCTCTCCCAGGGTGAGGTCGCGACCGATCCCGACGCGCTCCGCGCGTACATCCACGCGGTGGATGCACTCGGTTACGACTTTCTGGTCGTATCCGACCACGTCGTGGGCAGCGACCCGAACGCGCACCCGGAGTTGGAGCGTGTGTACCCGATCGAGGCGTACCTCCACGAGGCGATGACGCTGCTCGCCTTCATCGCCGGGGTCGCGCCACGGCTCGGTCTACTGACGAGCGTCATCATTCTGCCCCAGCGACAGACGGTCCTGGCGGCGAAACAGGCGGTCGAGATCGATCTCCTCACGGGCGGGAGGTTCCGCTTCGGCGTCGGCATCGGCTGGAACCCGGTCGAGTTCGAGGCACTCGGCATCCCATTCCGCTCCCGTGCCCGGCGCTTCGAGGAACAGATCGCGCTGATGCGACGCTACTGGACCGAGCGGCTGGTCACCTTCGCTGGCAACTTCGATCGGGCCACAGCCGCCGGTCTGAATCCCCTCCCCGTGCAGCGTCCCATCCCGGTGTGGGTCGGCGCGCACACCGAACCGGCGGTCCGCCGCGCCACAAGGATCGCCGACGGCTACCTTCCGCTGCGGCCGCTCGAGGGCGGGTGGGACGCAACAATGGAGCGCATCGATGGTTGGCTGGCCGAGGCTGGTCGCACGCGCGCCTCGTTCGGCATCGAGGGCCGGGTCGATGCGGGTCAGGGCACACCGGATGGATGGAACGAGACAGCCGCGATGTGGCGCCGCTTCGGCGCGTCTCACTTGAGTGTCGCGACCGGCGGTGTCGGCGGTGTGGATGCGCATGTCGCCCGGCTGCGCCAGGTGCGCGCGATCGTTTCGACCTGAGACAGAGTCGTGATGCTCCGCCACGATCCGCTCAAGCAGACGATCCTTCGCGCGGCGGACGGTCGGCGGTGGGTCGTGACGACCGCCACGCAGGTGGGCGCTTATGTCACGACTGCTAGGCCGACGGGGTGCGATCTTCGTCCCCGGTTCACCCGGCACGCGCTGAATCTCGCGAACGCGCTCGCTCAGCACGCCCATATGTGCGCTCGCATCCGCCGTGGGGAGGATGCTGCAGCGGTCGGGCGCCCCGCGGTTCGGCCGGTGGGACCGGGCCCCGTCCAGACTGGTCGCATTGCGCGTGTATGATGGAGTGAGGTGGCCTATTACCTCGTTCGCGCCCGATCGAAGCCGTCTCTGCTCGGTGAACTGCGCGCGCGACTCGACCGCGATGACTTGCGGCCGCTCCGGCCGTTTGGCGAGGCGATCACCGTCGGCCTGAACGGCGCCCGACTCGATCCCGAGTCCGGCGAGGCCATCTGGGAGGAGGAGGACTACTGCTCCCCACCGCTGGCGATGGAACGCGCGGCGGTGCTCGATCGCTACTTCGAGGATCTCGCCGTGGAGCGACTCGAACGCGGGATCGGCTGGTCGCGCATCACCGCGTTGCCGTCGTTGTGGGACAAGGAGTCCTGACGGTTGCCCGGAATACCGCCAGACATAGCCTCCCGTCGTCGGGGCGACCGGGTTGCCGGCAAGGTCGCGATCGTCACAGGCGCTGGGGCCGGCATCGGACGCGAAGCGGCGCGCCTCCTGGGCAAGGAGGGAGCGCGCGTCGTGGTGGCGAATCGCTCGCCGGATGCGGGGAATGAGACCGTGCGCCTCATCGCGTCGGATGGCGGCGAGGCGGTGTTCGTCGCCACGGATGTGGGCCGCGAGGAGAGCTGCATCGCGCTGGTCGGCGAGACGGTCCGTCGCTTCGGACGGGTCGACATCCTGGTGAACAACGCCGCGATCTATCCGCGGGGGACGCTCGTGGGGACGACGATCCCGTTCTGGCGTGAGATCATGGCCGTCAATCTCGAGGGCCCCTTCGTGCTCTGCCGCGAGATCGTTCCGCTGATGGTGCGCCACGGCGGAGGCTCGATCGTCAACGTCGGCTCGCTCAACGGGCTCGCCGGCGCGGCCAACCTGACCGCCTACTCGGTATCGAAGGGCGGTCTGCTCACGCTCACACGGAACGTCGCCGCGGCCCACACCCGCGATGGCGTGCGGGCGAACTACCTGGTACCCGGGTGGAACATCACGGAGACGGAGAAGGTCGTTCAGGCTCAGGAGGGCCACGACGCGGCGTGGCTCGCCGAGAACGAGCGGAGGCAGGCGGGTGGCCGCTACTCCGTGCCAGCGGACGCGGCGTACGCGATCCTGTGGCTCGCCTCGGACGAGTCGATCTTCGTCAACGGGGCCATCATCAACACCGACGGTGGCGCCGCGACGCTACTGAGCGCGCCGCGCGGCTGAGCGAGGCGATCAGGGGATGACATCGATCGTGCCGAGGAGGGCCGCGTCACCGCCACGATCCACGCCCGACACGAGCGGAAGACGCCTGCCGCTGGCGAGCTCGTACAGGTCGTAGCCGACCTCGTAGCGTCCCGGTGGCATCTCAGCAGGGATGGCCAGGACGCGCTCGTCGACGATCGTCTCACCTGGCTGCCAAGCATTGGTCGGGTCGCGGCCGCCGGCCGGCAGCCCGTCAGCTCCGGCGCGTTACCGCCGATCGCCGTCGAGCAGGTGCAGGAAGACGGTGACGGTGCCGGGGGCGCCAGAGCATCGTCGTCACGGAACCGTCACACGGGCGCGGCTCTCGGTCATAGGCGTGTTATGCGGAGTTGTCAGACTGCGAAGTGATGCGTGATCTCCACGATCCCGGCCCCCGCCCCATGGATATCGGCCTCCTCCGGGCGACGCTCGATCGGGGTCTGCGCGCGGCGATCGCGACCCGGATCGGTCGCGCGCCCCGTCTCTTCGACTGGCAGCCGCGCGACGGTATGCCGCTCTGGTGTGTCGATGGCGCGATCACCTACGACGTGATCTGGCAGCACGACGCGGACGCGCGGCGAGACGCGATCATCGGTGTCTTCGAGTCGAACGTGCAGCACAGCCGAGCGCACGCCGCGTGTCGCGCGCTGCGGCGGGCGGGCTTCGACGGGCGGCGTGGTCTGGCCGTCGTGGAGTCGTACGGCGCGTTTCCGACGATCGAGGGGCGACTTCAGTCCTTGGCGCCTGGTCCTCGCCTGGATGAGATCGATACGGACGTAGAGGTGGCGGCCCAACGGGCCGGCCTGTGGTTGGGCGCGCTCCATCGCACCGACGTCGGTGGTTCACTCCTCGGCGCGCGTGACATCGGCGCGGATCTCGATACGGCGGTAAGTCGGATATCGCGCACGGCGCCGGAGTGGCGCGGCCGTCTTCTCGAACTGCGTACCGCGATCCTCGCCCGACTCGGCCTGCAGCGCGCCGTGCCCTCCCATGGCCGCTTTGCCCCCGAGCACGTGTATGTGAGCCCGGGAATGGTCACGGTCGATGGCCTGACGGCATTCGGGCTCTGCGAGCCGGAGCGCGATCTCGGCTCTTTTATCGCCGCCGGTCTCGTCTGCGCGATGCGGGGCGGCTGCGAACTCGGACTGGTCGCGTGCCGGAACCGCAGTTTCCTTGATGGATACCACGCCGCCGGCGGCAACGGGACGGTTGGCCGCGTGTCGCTATGGACGACGATCGCCCTTCTCGCTCGGGTATCCGATCTCGCGCGGCTGAACCTGCTCGCGCCATCGCACGTGCCAGGGTGGCTGAACCTCTGCGCGCGAGGCGTCGCTGCCTGACAGTGTTCCCGCCGACCTCGGCGGGAGCAAGGCGGCAGGGACCTCTTACGATCCGTGCCTCGTGTCTTCCAGGGAGATCTCCCGAGAGCGCATCCTCGACGGCGAGATCTTCTCGATCGCCGAATACGAGCGGCGGATTGAATTAGCGCGTCGGGCGCTCAGGGGGAGCGGGATCGACGTCGCCCTCGTCGGCGATCCCATCTCGCATTGCTACCTGACCGGTACCGCGTTACCGACAATCCGCCAGTCCGAGGCGCGTCTTCTGATCGTGCCGTCGCGTGGCGACCCGCTGTGGCTCGTTCAGGAAGAGGGAGCGGTTGAGATCGTCGCGATGACCGACATCCCATGGCGTCACTGGGATGGGCGCGGAGGTTCATCGGTTTTGGAAGGACTGATTGCCAATCGTGTGGTGGCGTGGGACCGGTCCGCCCGCGGTCTTATCGATCTGCCCGGCGTCCGCCCGAGCGATGCCGATGGCCTCCTTCGGCGGCTTCGCGTGGCCAAGTCGAACGCCGAGCAGACCCGACTGCGGCGCGCGGGCACGATCGCGGCCAGAGCCATGCGACGCCTCCTCACTCGGTTGAGGTCGGGAATGACCGAGCGCCAGATCGCCACGGTCGGTCGCGCCGCACTCGCGGCGGAGGGATCGCCCGATGGGGCGTGCGCCGTCAAGTGGGAAGACGGGGCGCCACGGTACCCGTCACCGCGCGCGCTACCGATCAGCGCTGGCACGCCGTTCTCCGTTTCCCTCGTAGCGGTGGTCGGAGGGTACCGGGCGCTCTGCCGGCGTGCCGCCATCGAGGGAGCCGCTGACGCGGAAGTAGGCCGGATCGTTTTTCTGGCGGATCGGCTTCACCGCGCGCTCGGTGCGGGGCTGCGTGCGGGAGTGGCGCCCGCGGTTCTCCTCGGCGACCTCTCCGTGTCCCCGCAACTCTCCTGGTCGGAGGTGGCGCCCCTCATTGTCGAATCGCTCGGTCTCGCCTTCCCGGATGAGACTCTCCCCGCCGACGAGACGCTCGCTGCCGGCTCCGCGATCGTCCTGGAGCCGCCGTTCCGCCCGCGCTGGGCGGTAGCCGCCGATACGTATCTGATCTCCGCGTCCGGCGCCGAGAGCCTGACCGCGTGCCCGACCGATCTCCACGTTTTCTAGACTCCGCGCTCAGGAGTTCACCTGTGACGATCGCCACCGCTCTCGTGCCTCGCTGGGATCTGTCCGATCTTTACCTCAGCCCTGACGATACCCGGTGGGCCTCCGACCTGGAGGCGATCCTCGGCGATGCCCGGTCGTTCGCGGACACGTATCGGGGGGCGATCGCTCGTGAGGGCGGTCCGGAGGCGGCCCATCTTCTCGCCGCCCTGATCGCCTACGAGGATTTACAGGAACGCGCCTCGCGCGCGGGCGCTTACGCGCGGCTCCTCTACTCGGTGGATACGCGCGATGAGGTGATCCGCGAACTCGTCAACCGGGCCGAGCGCTTCTCGACCGAACTGCGCAATCATCTTCTGTTCTTCGACCTGGAGTGGCTCGATGTGGCCGAGGCCGACGCGGCGCGGCTGATGGCGGAACCATCTCTGAGCGGATATGCAAACTACCTGCGGCGCGAGCGGCTCGATCTGCCGCACAAGCTCTCCGAACCAGAGGAGCGCATCGTCAACGAGAAGGATCTGACGGGGCGCCGGGCGTGGTCGCGCTTCTTCCAGGAGACGACGAGCGCACTGACGTTTGCCTTGCCGGAAGGCGACGGCACCCGCACGGCGACGCTCTCGGAGACGCTGGCCCGCATGTACGAGCCAGACCGGGAGACGCGGCGCCAGGCACACGACGCGCTCTACGCGGTGCTGGAGCAGAACGCGGCGGTCCTCACGTTCACCTTCGACACGCTGGTGCAGGATCACCTGACGATGGATCGGATCCGCCGTCACCCCGACCCGATGCACGAGCGCCATCTCGCCAACGACATCGCGCCGGAAGCCGTTCGGGCGATGATGCGGGTGGTCGAGGAGAGCTACCCCATCGCACACCGGTACTGGCGCGCGAAGGCGGCGATGATCGGCCTTGACCGGCTCCTGACCTACGATCAGTACGCGCCGGTCGGTGGGCGGGGATCGGCGTCGTGGGACGAAGCGCGTCGGACAGTCCTCGAGGCGCTCGATCGTTTCGATCGGCGCTTCGGCGGTCTCGCCGCCGAGTTCTACGATCGGAATTGGATCGATGCGGAACCCCGACCCGGCAAGCGCGGCGGGGCGTTCTGCGCGTATCCCTCGCCGAAGGTCCATCCCTATGTGATGTGCAATTTCACCGGCGGCGGGCGGGACATCACCACGATCGCGCACGAACTGGGCCACGCGATCCACGGTCAGTTCGCCCGAGGGCAGACGCTCCTGAACTACCACGCGCCGCTCCCACTGGCGGAAACCGCGTCGGTCTTCGCGGAGATGATCGTGTTCGAGGCGCTCCTGGACCAGCTCCCGGAGGGCGATGCGCGACGGGGCCTCATCGCCGGGACCATCGAGAATATCTTCGCGACAGTATTCCGCCAGAACGTTCTCACGCGCTTCGAAGAGGGCGTCTACGCCGCCCGCGGAAGCGCGCGACTAACCACCGACGGACTCGCGCGCATCTGGATCGACGCGAATCGACCCTATTACGGCGACGCTCTCACCATGACCGATGGCTATCGCCTGGGCTGGTCCTACATCCCCCACTTCATCAACTCGCGCTTCTACTGCTACGCCTACACGTTCGGGGAACTCCTGGTTCTGGCTCTCTACGCGACCTATCGAGAGCAGGGCGCGCCGTTCGTTGCCGAATATGTCCGACTTCTCGAATTGGGCGGCTCGGTCTCGCCCGAAGAGGCTCTCCGACCGCTGGGGGTGGACATCGCCGATCCGTCGTTCTGGCGCCGCGGCATCGCCGAGATCGAACGGCTGATCGATCTTGTCGCCCCGGACGAACAGTACCGCAAAAGCTAGCCCGAAAATGCTACCGGTCTGCACGCCAGCCGATTCAACTTGACCGTATGATTACGCCCGTGAGCATGAAGACGCGCGGCCCTGCGGGATGATGGGCTGGCTCCGGCGGATTCTTGGCCTGGGCCGGCGCGACGGTGCACGCGCGTTGCCGCGAGTCCTCGAATCATCCGGTCGCTCGAGTCCCGCCGCACGGAGTCGCGCCAGGGCTACGGCTACGCCCCGGGGCGAACCTCCCTACGAGACGCTCTCACCCGAAGAGTTCAAACTCGCGCGACGTCGCGTGGTCTTATATATCTCGCGCGCGCGCGTACCGATCCGCCAGGCGGCCGCCACGAGGCAGGCGTGGATCCAGGATCTCGGCAAGGTCTACGAGGCAATCCGCACCTCACCGACGGAGATGATTCTCGACCGTGCCGGTGAGGTCGCCATGCGGTACGAGGAGGCATTCCGCGACGCGCTTTCAATGGCCCAGAGTCTCGAGGTGCCCTCGGAGGCGGAGGTCGCCCACGGGCCCCTCGTCCAGTGGCTGACCAACCTCCACTCCTCCTGCCTCGCGCTCATCGATGCGCGCCGACTGAAAGATCGATCGATGCTCGGGATGTTCCGCGAGCGGCTCGGGCAGGCCCGGCGGCAGGCGGTCCAGTTGACCCAGGCCCGCGACAATCTGTTCACCGACTACCGTCTGCGTCTGGACCCCAACCTGAAGCGCAAGAAGGCTGAGAAAGAGGCTCCGGAGACTCCAGCCACCGAAGCCGCGACGTCAGCCGCTGCCGCGCAGGCGCCCGCGGGAACCCCGGCGTCGTCCGCCCCGGTGCTCTTAAGGAGACGGCGCCCGGTGCGACGAGGACGTGTCCGCGCCACCCCCCGCCTGGCGACTTAGGAAACCGGCGCAGCATCCTCCGGCGCATCCCGCGCCGCAACGAGCGCCTGATTGACAGCCCGCGCCGTGATGCCGAAATGAGACGCGTGCCATACCGCGCGCCCGCCGCGCACGACGATTGCCTGAGGCGACGCGTGGCGCACGCGCGTCACCCGAGCCACGGCCTGGCCGAGGTCGTGATGACGAGCCACGTCGATGACGCCGATGCGCCCCGCCACATCGGCCATCGCCTCGTTGGCCATCGCGCTGGTGCCGCACCACGGGTCGTGGTTGAACAACACGATCGGCTCCGCCTCCGATCGGGCGATCAGGTCGGCGAGCGCCTCGGTGCTCGCGATCCGCTCGACATAATGACCAGTCACTGGGATGATCTCACTCACATCGACGATTATGCACGGGACGATGCGGGCGGCGCCGCCCCATACTTGCCCATCTCGTGAACGTCGTGGGCCTCATGTCCGGCACGTCGGTGGACGGTGTCGATGCTGCGCTGGTCGATGTGGCCGAGGATGGCGACACGCTTCGGGTGCGCCTGCTGGCCTATCAAGAGACGCCCCACGATTCGGCGTTGCGGCGGCGGATCCTGCGTCTGTGCCAGGGTAGCCCTGTTCCGATCGCGGAGGTCGCCGATGTTCACATGCGCCTGGGCGAGCGGTTCGGTGTAGCGGCAGCCGCGCTGTGCGACGGCGCGAGAGTACGTCCCGATCTGGTTGCGTCTCACGGACAGACGGTCTGGCACGCCGTGGACGCCGGCGGGCAGGTCACCGCGACGCTGCAACTTGGCGAGGGCGCCGCCATCGCGGAGATCGTCGGCTGTCCGGTGGTGGCGGATTTTCGGCCTCGCGACGTGGCCGCCGGCGGTCAGGGCGCTCCCCTCTCCAGCTACCCCGATTTCTTGCTCTTCGCCGATTCGCGTCGCGGCCGCGCGATTCAGAACCTCGGCGGAATCGGGAATGTGACCTGGATTCCGCCCGGCGCGTCGGCCGAGCAGGTCATCGCGTTTGACACCGGCCCCGGAAGTGTGCTGATCGATCGGGCGGTGCAGCGGCTCACCGATGGCGCGGAGATGCTGGATTGTGACGGTAGGCGCGCGCTGGCCGGCCAGGCGAACGAGGCGATCGTCCGTGAGGTCCTCACCATACCATTCTTCGATCGGCCTCCCCCGCGCACCACCGGACGCGAGCTGTTCGGCGATGAACTATCCGATCGCGTCGCCGGATTAGTTTTCGGCGCGGGAGGGTCGACGGATGACGCGATCGCGACGCTCACGGAAATTACCGTGCGATCGATCGATCTGGCGTACCGTCGTTTCTTGCCCGCCGTTCCCGATGACGTCATCCTGGGCGGTGGCGGTGCCCGCAACCCGGCGATCGCCCGCGGTCTGGTGAAAGCACTGGGGGAGACCTCTCGGGTGGCGGACCACGAGGCCTTCGGGGTCCCATCCCTGGGCCGCGAGGCGATCTACTTCGCGGTTCTGGGTCACGAGGCTGTGCGCGGCCGGGCAAACAGTTTGCCCGCGTGCACGGGCGCCCGCGCCGCCACCATTCTCGGAAAGATCACGCCCGCCGCCGGCCGAGAGGTGGGCCCCGGCGAACCGAGTCGCCCGATCCGCCGCCTGACGATCGAGTCGCGGTTGTAACAGTTTCGTTACGAGATGAGAAGTTCGTCGCAGTCACAATCCCCGGGTGGCAATCGTGACCGAACCGAAGCCGTCAGCCGAACCCACCGACGCGGCGTCCAGCGCCGCGGAGACGCCGCGCCTCACGGGTGCGCGCGCGGTGATTGCGCACCTGCGCGAACGCCGGCCGCTCATGCAGCGTACGGCCGAGGCCAGGCACCAGTTCATCCGCGCCGCTGGACCGCTGATCGAGGCGGTCCGGCGCGGGGAAGCCGACGACTTCGCGCGGCGTGCCGACACCGCGGGTGTGGAGGCTGTCGCTGTCTTCCGGTTCGTCCGCGAGCGTCTCGGTGAACTGGTCGTGCCGCTGCCCTGCTCGGGCTGCCACGAATCGTTCGTCGCCTGGGTCGATCTGCTCGTGGTCTCCGCCGAGACGATGTTGCACGCGAGCAAGACCGACGACCCCACTCGATTGCGTGAGATTGAGAGCCTGTTTGCCGAGGGCAGAACGTTCTCGGCACGTTTCAAAGCGCAGTACGAGCCCCTCGTCAATCAGATCAAGGAGAGGAGCGCCGCCCGCAAGGAGCAGCGCGGGCGCCTGACGCGTTTCCTCTCGGGCAGCAAGCGCGGCGCGTGACGTGCGTTCGCACACTGGCGTGTCGCGTGCGGGGAGGTAGATCCTTCCGCCCGGCCGGCGCCTGTAGCCGACGATGGCAATGGTGCGCGCCACGGGGATGCTCTCACGTCCTACGCGCCACCCCGCGTCGCTCGGAGGCGGACCCTCCGGCCCCACCTCGACTCCACGCGAAATGGCGCGCTTCCTGGTCGATCTGAAGCCGATCCTCGGGTCGGCGACCGACGCGCGGCGGACCTGGGTGCGCCGTATCGGAATCCTCATGGAAGACGCGCGCAAAGGGAATCCGGCGATTCTCGCGGCAGCGGCCGGGTCGATCGGGCGTGAGTACACGCCCACCTTCCGTTCCGCGCGCGACCGGATCGATCGGATCACAGCGCCGAAGGGTGCTCTGGAGTGTCATCGCACCCTCTCGCGCTGGCTCGACAAGTTGGTGCAAAGCGGTGAACTGCTGATCGAGGTCGGTTCGAGCGGGAATGTCAATCGCATCCGCGAGATCCAGGAACTACTCGCCGAGGGGCGAGCCCGCGCGGTCCGCTTCAACGAGGAGTATCTGCGACTCATCTCCAATCTCGGTGCCCGCGTCGCGGAGCTTTCGTCCCGCCGACGTGAGAATGCCCTCCGACCCACGTGCAAGCCGCCCACCAACCCAGGATAGAATCCTCCCCGTGTTGAGGGTTCTCCTCGTCGACGATCACCGTCTCGTCACGGAGATGCTGCGCTCCGCGCTTGCGGCGTCCGCTGACATCGAGATCGTCGGGACGGCCGCGAGCGGTGCCGAGGGTGTGGCCCTCGCCCACCGGACTCGACCGGACGTGATGCTCATGGATGTCGAGATGGACGAGATGTCCGGCATCGAGGCGACCCGACAGATTCGCCAGGATCTACCTGACACGCGTATCGTGATGCTCACCGCGAATGACGACCAGGCGACGATCCTCGACGCGATCGAGAGTGGCGCGGTCGGCTACCTGACCAAGGATCGCGCCGCGCTCCCCGAAATCGTCGATACCGTGCGTCGCGCCGCGGATGGCGAGATCATGCTGCCGCCAGCGCTCATCGGCCGGCTTGTGACCTCGCTCGCCGCCCGCCGCCGGGAGCAGATCGAGCGATCGGCGCTCCTGGACACGCTGACGACACGGGAGAGGGAGATCCTCGGCCTGATCGCCGAGGGAGCCGATAACAGGACTATCGCCGACCGTCTTATCGTGTCGCCCCACACCGTGCGTACCCACGTGCAGAACGTCCTGGCCAAGCTCGGTGCGCACTCAAAACTCGAGGCGCTCACCATCGCTGCGAAGCGAGGGCTCGTCACCCTGACCTGACCGACGCGGCACCGACTGCCCGAAGCACCGCGGACGCCGGGCCACCAGTTCTGTCAATAGGCGGCGCCGCCGGGTCTCGGGGCTTCCAGCCTTGCCCCGCCACTACCGCGGGAGTTCCGTACTTCTCCGCGAGCTTTCTCGACGTGCGCGATAGCCAGTACGCCTGCTCGGGCGTGTCGTTCCAACCGTCGGGGGATTGGAAGCCTACCGTCAGGGAGGGCGGGCTGGATGCCCCGCGGTCCTTCTCCCGCGGACTCCCTGACTCCTGTCCTGAGCCGCGCGTGGCGAAGCTTGCGGCTCAGCGCGGGCGCGCACGCGGCCTCGTCCAGATGTCTTCGTCCGACCTGATTACCGCCGCGTCGCGACCCCGACCTGCCGCCGCGCCGTCGCAACGCGTCGTCGCAGTTCGCTGGCCACCCGGGCGTATTCATCGTTGAAGCGCCGCGCCTGGACCCTTGCCTCGGCCAGCTTAGCCTGGGCATCCCGGAGCCCGCCGAGGTTGCCACTGCGGCCAACCTCGGCGAGCGCGACGCAAGGGGCGAGCAGGGACTCGGTCCACGCGCGGACCGCGGCCTAGCACACATCGCATTCGGGTGTAGGCCGGAGGAGCTCGATGCGAGCCTTGATCTCGCGAAACAGCTGCCCGTACTCGCGCCCGAGGTTACCCGCCCCGCGCGCCACGAGCACAACGTTGCCAGTGCGAGCCTGATCGATCAGCACGCCGAGCTGGCGTACCCAGCGGTTTCGCTCGCCGCTCGCGTCGGCCAGGATGAGCCGAAGGCCCACGAGGTAGCGGGCGACGGCCTGCGCGGACTCCCGATCGGGTGGCACGGGGACGTCCGCGCAGGCCGCTCGCAGCGGAGTTCTCACCGGACCGCTGCCCGCCGCAGTCGCAACCCTTCCGGGAGGAGACGATCGTCGGACTCGAGGAAGTCGATGAGAGGGGTAAGATCGGGCCAGTCGTCAGGGAGACCACGACCGCGCGTGGCCAGAGCCAGGCGGACCATGCGCCGATCAGCCGCGGAGAGCGTCTCACGCCGCGTCCGCTTCCGGGGGATGGGAGGGACCGGCCCGCCGGGATAGTCACGCGTGGAATCATCTAAGGCATCGGGCACCCCGCGCGGCCAGTATCCGATCGCCCTGGCATTAGACCCAGCAAAGAATGGTCATTCTCGTAACGCGATGGTGCGTTCGGCCGGATGGGATAGAGGTCCTACGTTCCCGGTCGAAGCCAGGCGCGCACCGCCTCGCGCGGTGCCGCCGGCCCGCAGATCGCAAGCCAGGCACCCCACAGGTCGTAGTGTTGCCGCCGATCGCCGCGACGCTGGAGCCGTAGATTGGGTGGACCGAAGCGCCGACCCCACGCGAGGAGTTCTCGCTCCGCGGCGTCCAGGTCGGGTAGGTCGCTGAACACATGACAGAGCCAATCCCCCCGTCGAATGCGCAGTCGCGGCTGATTCAGCGGCGCGTAGTGGTAGTGGAAACGGATCATCGACGGTCGATCGCCTCTGCCGGGCGGGCGCGGCGAGCGGGCGCCCGGGCCTCTGATTCAGATGTGATAGGTGATCGCGCGGGAGGCATCTCGGGCGGCGAGGTCACCGACCGTGGTCGCTCTCAGGACCGACAGCGCCGCGCCCGTTGCCTCCCACCACAGCCGCCGGATTGACGAACCCGGTCCCCGATCGCGCGGCTCCTCAGTGAGACCGTCGACCAGCGCCAGCGAGCCCTCGAGCGTCTCGAGCACCTCCGCGACGGTGATGTCCGCGGGCTGTCGGGCAAGAAGGTATCCGCCGGACGCGCCTCGGATCGACCGCACGAACCCCGCCCGCCGCAGGCCGACCATCAACTGGCCGAGGTACTCCTCGGGGACGCTCTGGCGCCGAGCGATGTCCTTCACCTGGACAGCGACCTGGGCGTCGTATTGCCCGGCGAGGTCGACCAGAGCCCTGAGCCCGTAGTCCCCCTTCGTGGAGATCTTCAACCCGAATAGTCTACCAGTGCCTCTCTCGAGCGTATCGCTCCGAGAGAGGCACTGAGCGGGGACGTCACATCCCGGCGGCGTGGAACCGCCGCACCTGTGGGTGGTCCTGTCCGGTCAGGCGACCGGGGTGCGCGCCCGGCGCGCGGTCTCTTCGTCCACCCCGCGAGGCCAGGATCGCCCGAGCGGGTCGCGCACGGAGAAGGTCAATTCGGGCCAGTTTTCGATGCGCAACGTCACGCGGTCGCGGTCCTGCAGCGCGCCCAGCCCTTGATGGTTCGTCCCCGTCGCGACGATATCTCCGGGCCGCAGTGTCGTCACCGATGACGCATTGGCGATCAGTTCGGCAACGGTGTTCGCCATGTCGTCGGTGCCGAAGCGCTGCCGCGCGGTCCCGTTGACATCGAGCGCAATCGAGAGGCGTTGCGGATCGGGCACCTCATCGGCGGTCACGATCGCTGGCCCGAGAGGAGCAAAGGTGTCGAACGACTTGCCGGAGAAGAAGCTGCGGGGCATCAGCCCCCGTGCCGATACGTCGACGAACGGGATGTAGCCGAACACGTACTGCAGCGCGCTGCTGGCTGGAACACGCCGCGCCGCCCGGCCGATCACGACCGCTAGTTCGGCCTCGTGATGGAAGATCGTTGCCTCGGCGGGGGGGAGTTCCACCACGCCGCCCGGCTCGAGGATCGATTCCGGAGACTTGAGGAAGAACTCAATCGGCACCGTCGTGTGCATGCCGTTCTCCCGATAGTTCCGCGCCGCGCAGCAGATCTTTGCCGGTCGAGGTACGGGCGCGCGGAGGCGCAGGCCATAGGCGCGGCGCGTGCGGCCCGTGCGGACAAAATCTTCGATGCGGCCGCGCGCCTCCTCCAATCCGCCGATGAGGATCAGGAGCCGGTCCTGGGGCGAGGCCGACGCGAGCGTTGGTTCATCGCCAAGCAGTTCGGTCACGTCGTGCACCTGATCGCCGCGTACGAGGCCGAGCCGGTAGTCGTCGAAGAAGATGAAGCGCACGCACACCCTCCCGGGGAGATGTCCCCCATAGTACCCTCCCGTGGTGCGTCTCGCGGTGCTCGGCGTCGGCGCCATCGGACGCGCGATCCTCGACGGCGTGGCCGCGGGCCAGGCCGGGAACGTCACACTCGTGGCCGTCGCCGATGTCGCGGCGAAGGCGGCGGACCTCGAGCGCGAGGCGCGCCGCTCGGGCGCGGCGATCACGCACGAGCCGGCTGAGCTCCCCGCGTACGCCCCCGATCTCATCGTCGAGGCGGCATCGCAGCATGCGGTACGGGCATACGCCGCGGGGTGGCTGAGCCGCGGCGTGGATGTCGCGCCGCTATCGGTGGGTGCGCTTGCCGATGGGGATGTGCTGCGCGAGCTCGACAAGGCGGCGCGCGCCGCGGGACGCCGCATCCACATCCCGTCCGGCGCGCTCGGCGGGTGCGATGCGCTGCGAGCCGCCCGTGTCGGCGGCCTGGACTCGGTGCGGTTGCGGACGAGTAAGCCGCCGGCGGCCCTCGCCGGTGCCCCCTTCTTCGCCGAACACGGGATCGACGTCGCCCAGATCGATCGGGCGATTACCATCTATGAGGGGTGCGCCGCCGATGCGGTGCAGCGTTTTCCCGCGAACGTCAACGTCGCGGCAACCGTGAGCCTGGCCGGGATCGGACCAGACCGTACCTGCGTGGAGATCGTTGCCGACCCGGAACTGGACCACAACCTCCACGAGATCATTGCCGAAGGGGCTTTCGGACGGATGCACCTCACCTTCAGGAATGCGCCGAGCCCCACGAACCCGCGAACGAGCCTGCTGGCATGTTTGAGTCCGCTCGCGCTCATCGAGCGCCTTGGCTCGACGCTTCAGATCGGCTGAGCGCTCGGTTCGGCCGCCACCACGGGTGTGGCGATCTCGGCGAGGTACGGACAGAGTCCCGCCTCCTCGCCCTGGGACGCCTCCCGGCTGTAACTCAGGCGCAGTTCTCTCCGGGTCCGCGTCACAGCGACGTAGAGGACGCGGCGTTCCTCCTCGAAGTGGTCCGGCGACGTGTTGCCCCGGAGCGGCATCTGACGATCGTTGAGGTCCACCACGAAGACATGATCGAACTCGAGTCCTTTCGCGGCGTGGATCGTCAGCAAGGGCACGCGATCGCGCACGGCGTCGAAGCGATCGGCCGCCGCGGCGTCGTCGGCGCTCGTGGTGAACTCTCCCAGCGTGTCGCGCGCGGGTCGGTGTCCGGCCACGCGCTGCAGGCTCTCGACTGCCACGGCAAACTTCCCGGTCTGATCCTCCGCCCCCACGCCCGTATCGGCGCAAACCCGCTCGATCAGGTCGCCTAGCGTCGCGGTCGGGTACATGGCGCGCCAGGAGCCGAGCTGCTGGCGGAGCGACCCGAATCGACCTCCCTCGCGCGCGACCGCGGCGCGGCGCTCTGCCGAACCGGGGCGCAGCCGCTCCACGAGGTGGCGCATCACCTGTGCGGTGAGGTGGGCGTCACTCTGAGCGCGGTGGCTCGCTTGCGCGCCGATGCCGAGCAGACGCCCCACACGCACGAGCGTCGCACGGTTTGGGCGCAGCACCCGTCGGGCAAGCGCCATGGTGTCGTGCCATTCGCCGGGGAGAGACGGCAGATGTCGGTCCGCCAGCGAGCGCTCAACGATCGGTCGATCGAACGAGTGCGCGTTGTGCCCGAAGAGATCGGCGCTGCCCACGAAGGTGTGCAAGCCGCGAAGCGCCTCCGCCGGGTCGCGGCCCTCCCGAGCGAGATCCGCGTCGGTGATCCGGTGGATCCGCGTCGACAGCCCAACGGCGCGTCCCGTGCGCGCCAGGCACGAGTAGGCATCGCCGATCCGCCCGCGATCGACGCGCACCGCACCGATCTCCACAATCGCCGCGTCCTCGACCCGGTTGCTATCGGTCTCCAGGTCGAGCGCGACCATCTCCCCCTCATACCAGGCGCGCAGCAGCGGCGCGCACGGGTCGCCCGCGGCTATGGCTGCATCGTCGATCCAGTCGAGCAGGGTGAGGTGATGCGCTCCCAGACGCGCGACTTCCGCCGCGCTGACTGACAACGGTCGATGCGCCAAGACGCGGCGCAGCGAGACCTCGTTGGGCCGATCGATGAGTTTGAGATAGGCGATGAGGGCACGGAACGATCTCGGGAGCGCTCCATCCGGTTCCACCCGAAAGGTCGGTATCCCGCGGGCCACCAGACCCGCCTCGAAGCGCTCGAGAGTGGAGTGGGTGCGCGCGAGGACGACACAGGAGGTGGGGTGCGTCCCATCGCGCAGGAGACTGGCGATCTCCCCGGCGACCGCCGCGATCTCCGACCGCTGCAGTGCGTGGGCGCGCACGTCCACGGGTGCCGTCTCCGTATCAGCAAGATCGGCGACCGAGGTCTGATCGGCTTCCGGAGGGTGCTCTGATGGTGATGCTCGGTGTGCCTGGCTTCGGATGCGCGCGGCCAGATCCCGTACGCCCGCCGGCAGCCGGTGTGAGCCGCCGATCAGAAGCGTCGTCGGGCGGAACTCGTCCTGAAAGCGGCCTATCACCCGCCGAACGTTGACGTCGCGCCAGCCGTAGATCGCCTGATCGGTGTCGGCAAAGCAGGCGAGATTCTGGTGCTCTCGGGCAAGCGCGGCGAGGATGTCGTACTCCGGTTCGGCCGTATCCTGGAACTCATCAACCTCGATCCAGCGATAGCGGCTCGCGTACGTCTGACGAGCCCTCTCATCGCGGGTGAGCAGAAGGCGCGTATAGCCGATAAGGTCGGCGAAATCGAGACCATCCGTCGCTTCGAGCGCCCGCTGGTATCGGTCGAAGTTCTCGCGGTCCTCTGCCGCGATGGCGAGGCGCTCGGATTCGACGTGCGGATAGATCCCACGCGTCTTGTACCGGGCGATGGTCTCCAGGAGCCGCCGCGCGTCCCCACCGGCGGCGCGAAGATCGCACACACGCGCGACGATGGCCAGACAGTCCGCCTCGTCCACGATCACGAAGTCGCGATTGCGCTGCAGAAACTCCGATTGCTCCCGCAGGATCTCCACACACAGCCCATGGAGCGTGACGATCGGCACGCCCGCGGCGACCTCCGGGGCGATCTGCTGGATGCGTCTGCGCATCTCGCGGGCGGCCCGGTTCGTGAAGGTGACCGCCAGCACCGCCTCGGGATCCACGCCACCCACGGTTGTCGCGTGGGCGATCCGTAAGGCGAGGACACGCGTCTTTCCCGAACCGGGCATTCCCTGGACGAGATAGGGACCGCGGACCGCCTCGATGACGGCGCGCTGGGAGGCATCGGGACTCAGCCCCGCGGCGGCGAGCGTCGTTGCTGTGACGATGCTCCTACCATACCAGCGTGCTGTGGCGAGGACGCCGCGAAGACGGCGTCGACGCGGCCCTCTGCGCCTGGCTCCTCCATCGGGTCGTGGATCCGGGCGCGGAGATCTTCCTCGAGTGCGCGCCCGAGAGTTCTGCCTCGCCTGGCCGTTCCTTCCCTGCGCCCGGGCCGGGAGACGCGTGTGGCTTCGACGCGCTCATGCGCGAATTCAATCTGTCCGAGCCGGCGCTGTTCCGCCTGGCGCTCATCGCCCGCGGCGCGGCGAGCGCGGAGCGGTGGCTCACGCCGGAGTCCGCCGGCGTCGCGGCGGTGGGCGAGGGCATTGGTCTGGCATTCGTCGAGCGGGAGCGCTGGCTCGCCGCGGCGCTCGCGTTCGGGGACGCCCTGTACGCGTACTGCGCGATGCGCGAGCGGGGTTAGGCGCCGCTCAGGCGGCTCGCGCGGCACCCTCGTCGACGAACGACCGGAGCGGTGGCAAATTCAGCTCCCGGGTCAGGTAGTGCTCCACCGGGATGTCGCGCGTTCGATACACGGTACATCGCGCGCACGCTTCGGCATTGTCCCGCTTCATCGTGCAGTCGTTCTTCTGCCAGCACGGACGCGGGTCCAGATCGAGGTGCAGCAGGCGGGCGGTGGCGAAGGCGCCGAGACCGGCCACGCCGGTGACGGTCGCCGCGAGCGTGAGCGCATCCATGCGAGATCAGATCCTCCGGGAGGGGGTGTCGAGGATGACGAGTGTGCCGTCGTCGATGCGGTCCCAGCGTTGCGATCGCCAGGTCCGGAGCGTCTGCTTCGCGGCGGTGCGGAGCATCAGGCGGCGCGGCCGCTCGTCGTCGATGACTTCCTCGAGTTTTTCCTCGAAGTCGAGCGGATCGGGGTCGAGCCGAATGAAGTGGGTCAGCATGATGCCAAGCTGAAGGGTCTGAATTCCCTGGGGTGTGGAGGGACCGGCGAGGACGCGGCGCTTCTCCCAGAATGCGCGGCAGAACTCCTTCGGGGTAACCGTGCCGATCCGCTTCCGGCTCCGGCGACGTGTGAGACCCGTCAGCATCCCGCGACCTCCCGCAACTGGAGGCGAAGGTACCGAGGGGTCGCTTAATCACTCGTAAGGAGCACTTCAGCGCGCGTTAGAGACGGCGAGAGGAGTCGGGGCACGTTCGAGAGTCTCGACGAGCCGATGCGTCGGTGGCACCGTGCGAGGCGGTCCTCCAGCCTGCCGGCAGCGCAGAGGCCGGAGCGTGCGCCGTCACCCCGCCGCGAGCGCCTCCGCTTCGATCGCGAACCACGCCTGCCAGCGGGCGCCCGGGGCCAGGACGCGGAGGCCGGTGTCCGAGCGGCCCTCTCCCGCCATCGCCAGGGCGCTGGGCACGCAGGTCTGTGGCTCGATGGAGAGGGTCGGCGTCGTCGCCGGGGTGAAGAAGACAGTACGATCGAAGCCCACGCTCGACTCAATCCGCACCGCGACGCGATTCATCGCGTCGACGATCCGTGCGCGCATACCACCGGGGCTCGCTTCCCGACCGTGAGCGTGCCGACGGAACAGGGCGTTCCGTACGAACCCCTCGCCGGACGCGACATCGGCGGGAATGTCCGCTAGAGAGTGCGCCCGGCGGGGCCAGGCGTCCTCCTCCACCGGGGCGACGGCGCCCGTGGGTAGACCACCGCTCTGCTCCCAGCGCTCGTCGGCATCGATCCACACAGTGCAGGCGCCGAGCGAACCGGCCTCACCAAACGGCAAAGGAAAGTAGGGGTGGAATCCGAGGCCAAACGGCATGGGTCGATCTCCCTCGTTCGCGACGCTGAAGCCGAGGCGAAGCCGCCCGCCACTCAGCCCCACGTCCAGCCAGGCGCTGAACGCCCAGGGCCACTCCGCCGCGGCGATCCCCGCGAGACGACTGTCGAAATGTAGCCGCGCGTGCGCGCCCGAGAAGCGATCCGCCTCGAGTCGTTCGATCGCCCACGGTCGCGTCCGCACGCAGCCGTGGATCGCGTGCCCGTCGCGCGGGTCGGTGGTCAACTGGTAGATCTGACCATCGAACGCGAACGAGCCCGCGCGTACCCGGCCTGGATAGGGGAAGAGGCAGGCCGTGCCCCAGCGCGTCGGACGCGCCCGCAGCGTCGCCATGTCCGGCGGCGCCGCCAGGATCTCCACGTCGCGCGCGCCGACCACGGTCCGGAATCGGAAGACGTTGGCACCCACCTCGGGACAGATCGCGACGAGCGATCCGGTCTCCTCCTCACCGAGTTCGACAACTCTCGTGCCCTGATTCTCGCGCAGCGCGACTGTTCCACTCATGTCCCTCGACCTCCGGCGGCTGCGTATTGTCGTACGTGCGGCGGAACCGACCCGCGCCGGCGTCTGCGGACTGCCAGCCCGCGTGCGTGCGGGTTGCACGTCACCCGGGGCGCCAGAACCACGTTTATGGTGATTGAAGAGCTGAGCACCCAATCTTTACGGCTGCGCATCTCGGCCGGCCCCGTCTCCGCTGGCAGAATCGAGCCCTGTCGCTTCGGCGACCCCTGCGTCTGTTGGGAGGCGAACCCATGGCGATGCACGTTGAAACCACGCTCGATGTCGACGCCGAGGCGACGACGTCTGAAACGGTGGCGGAGGAACTGCCCGGACTGAGCGACGAGATCGAAGACGATTCCAGTCTCGATGGCGTGGACAACGTCGTCGATGCCGAGCTCCCGGTAGACGAGATCGCAGACCTCGAACAGGAGGCCGCCGAGGCGCAGAGCGCGCTCGATGCCGAGTTCCTGGATCAGGGCACGCTCGAACTCCTCGGGATCTACCTCCACGAGGTCCGCCGATTTCCCCTTCTCACCGCGGACGAGGAGATCAGCCTGGCGCGCGCCCACAGCCGCGGTCGCGACGCCCAGGAAGCGCTCGCCGCGCGTCTGGAAAGCCGCGAGGAGCGGCTCCGCTGCAATGCGCTCGCGAGGACCGGTGAGCGGGCACGCCGCCGGCTGGTCGAGTCGAATCTCCGGCTTGTGATCTCGGTGGCGCGGAAGCATCTGAATCGCGGCCTTCCGTTGCCCGACCTGATCCAGGAGGGGAACATCGGCCTCTCGCGTGCCGTCGAAAAGTACGACTGGCGGCGCGGCTTCCGGTTCTCGACCTACGCTTACTGGTGGATCCGCCAGGCGATCACCCGCGCCATCGCCGATCAGTCGCGCGTCGTGCGTATCCCCGTCCACATGACCGGGCAGATCTCCCGCTTCGCCCGGGCGAGCGGTCGGTTAGCGCAGGAACTCGGCCGCGAGCCGACCGTCGAGGAGATCGCCGGATCGCTCGACATTCCCGCGGCGCGCATCGAAGAGATCCACCTCGCCGCCCAGGTGCCCATCAGCCTCGATGCCCCCACGGGAGAGGACTTCGACGGACAGATCGGCGACCTCATCGAGGACGAACGGCAGCCGACGCTGCTCGATTCGGTGGCCAGATCGCTTCTGAAGGACTCGCTCCGCGAGGCGATGAGCGGCCTCAACGCGCGCGAGCAGAAGGTGGTGGCGCTCCGATTCGGCCTGGGGGATGGCACGATGCGCACCCTCGCCGAAGTCGGCGACGAGTTGCAGATCAGCCGCGAGCGCGTGCGGCAGATCGAGTCCGATGCCCTGCGCAAGCTGCGCCGCCCTACGATCCGCCGCCGTCTCGCCGAATACCTGGGCTGACCGGTCCGCAGGCGAACCGCGAGTTTCAGCCCTTCGTGTAGTTGACCTCTCCGTCGGCCCGGTCCTGCCCCCGGGCGAGGTAACCGCCGTCCACACGCAGATCCTCTCCGGTGATGAAGCTCGCCGCCGAACTGCAGAGGAACAGGATCGCGCTCGCCACTTCGGCGGGCTCACCTGTGCGCCCGAGGAGATGGTGGGGGCCGAAGATCGGCTCGTGCCCGGCCCGATCGCCGCCGGTCATCCGGTCCAGTTCCTCGGTCCAGATGGTGCCGGGCGACACCGAGTTGACGCGAACGCCGTCACGGGCCAGATCCATCGCCTGACAGCGGGTGAGGGCGAGGATCGCGCCCTTCGTCGTGTTGTAGGTCCATCGGTTCGGTTGCGCGATCCACCCGGAGATGGAGGCGATGTTCACGATCGCCCCGCCCCCCGCCGCGCGGAGGAGCGGCGCCATCGCCCCGGCCATCAGCGCCGACCCCTTCACGTTCACGCCCAGGCTGACGTCCCAGTCCCTGGCCGTGGCATCCTCGGCCGCCGAGAGGAAGCTCGCCGCGCAGTTCACGAGCCACTTCACCGGCCGATGGCTCTCCACGCTCAGCGCCGATGCGACCGCCGCGGCGCGATGGCAGTCCTCCTCCAGCGAGACATCTCCTACCACAACCGTGGCGTTGCCCAGGCTCGTCGCCGTCGCGCGCGCGAGAGATTCATTGCGGTCGAAGATGACCACCCCGGCACCGGAGGACACGAATCCACGCGCGGTGGCGCGCCCGATGCCCGACGCGCCACCGGTGACCACGGCGATCGTGCCGCGGAAGTCGCTGCTGAAGTCCGTCACGGGGCCTCTCCCACGAACGTGGTGTAGTGCGCGACCACTGGCGGCGGCGCCATGTGCTCGGCGAACGCAGCGCGCCAGTCGGGGAACAGCGGTCCCTCGCGGAACCCCTTCATGTGGTGATCGACCGAGTCCCACCAGATCGTCAGGATGAACTCGCCCGGATCCTCGATGCCGCGATGGAAGGCGCTCCCGCGATACCCCTCCGCGCGGGAGATGACCCCCCGCGCGCGGCAGAGTCCTGCCTCCAGTGCGTCCGCCGCGCCCTCGCGCGCCCTGATGCGCGCCACCTCGACGATCATGCCATCACTCCTTCTCGCCCGCGGCCGCTCAGTGTTCGCCGAGAGCAGCTTTGAGGTCGAACGCCAGTTCCATCGGTGCCCACCACTCGTCCGGGCGGGCATGCGCCGATCGCTGCTGGAACTCCCGCGACATCCATTCGTTCCACTCCACCGACTTCGGGTCCTCGCGAATGCGCGCGAACCCGGTCTTCGGGTCGAAATCGTCATCGGCCTCCAGATACATGAAGAGCTGGTTGCCGATCGCCCAGATCTTCATCTGCTGGATCCCGACGCGCTTGATCTGTGCCAGCACCTCCGGCCACACGCGTGTGTGCTCCAGTTTGTAGCGGGCGATCCGCTCCGGATCGTTCTGCAAATCGACCGTCAATGCGAAGGTTTTCACCGGGCAGTCTCTCCCTCTCGCGTGTGTCAGGCCGGAGCGGGCAGGTCGGCGAGGCGCAGCGACATTGTGCGCGAGATCGAACGATCCTGCATCGTGATGCCGTAGAGCGCGTCGACCGCCTCCATCGTCCCGCGATTGTGCGTGATGATGATGAACTGTGTGCGCTCGCTCAGCGAGCGAAGCGTGGATGCGAACCGGACGATGTTCGCGTCGTCGAGCGCGGCGTCGACTTCATCGAGCACGCAGATCGGCGTCGGGTTCACCTCCAGGATCGCGAACAGGATCGCCGCGGCGGTGAGCGCGCGCTCACCGCCGGAGAGGAGCGACAGGCTCTGGGCGCGCTTGCCCGGTGGCTGGGCGACGATCTCCACCCCCGGAGGTGCTCCGTCCTCCGCCGCGGTGAGCACCAGACGGGCCGTGCCGCCGCCGAACAGATGAACGAAGTGCCGCCGAAACGCCTCGGCCACGGCGGCGAACGCGCCGTCGAACTGCCGCGCGATCGTCCGTTCCAGTTCGTCGATGAGGTCGCGCAGGTGCCGGGAGGCCTCTGTCAGGTCGGCGGTCTGGCCGCTCAGGAACGCGTGCCGTCCGTAGACCTCGTCGTACTCTTGCGTCACCGCGCCGTCCACCGCGCCGATCGACCGCAGACGCGCGCGCAGCTGGTCCACCCGGCGCCGCAGTGCACTCGGGTCGGTGGCGGCCTGCGGGTGGATGCCCCACGCCGGAAGATCCGAGGGATCGACGCTCAGCGGGAGTTCGACGGTGGAACCTTCTCCAGGTACGCCAGAACGCACCTCCGCATCGAGTTCCGCCTGCTCGGCATCCACCTCTTCCAGGAGCAGGCGCGCCTCCTGCGCCAGCGAGCGGATTCGCTCCCGGGCCTCCCCTGCCTCGACGGCGCTCTCCCGCGCCCGGTCGACCAGCCTCTCCAGTTCCGTCCGCTCCTCCCCTTCACGCCTCTGCACCCGACGGATCTCATCTTCGATCGCGCCAATCTCCAGTTCCACCGGCCGCCGCTCAGCCTCCAGCGAGCCGATCTGGTCCTCCATGGCCACGATCGCAGACTCGACCGCATCGAGCTCGCCGTAGACGCGCACCGTCGCCTCCACGATCCCGTCTACATTTGCGAGGCGATCGTTGATGGCGCCCTCGAGTTCGATCCGGCGGCCCGCCATCCGATCGATCAGCGCGGTCTGGGCGCGGCGCTCTCCCTCGGCGAGCGCTACAGAGCTCCGGAACTGCGCCACCCGTTCGCCCTGCTCTGCGATGGCACTGCGCAACTCCGCGAGACGCGACCGCAGCCGCTCGGTGATGGCCCTGGCGCCCTCCGTGGCGGCCGGAAATCCGGCCAGCCGCACGCGAAGCACCTGGCTCCGGCGCTCCACGTCGGCGAGTTCCGCGCGACCACGCTCGATCCCGTCGCTTGCGAACTGCTGCTCTCGCTCCAGACGCTCGAGGCGCGCCCGCGCCACCGCGATCTGCTCGCGCAGGCCCGCCTGAGCGAGCTCGCGCGCCCTGCGTCGGCTCTGGCACGCCGCGGTCGTCGCCTCTGCCCCCGTCTGATCCCGCCGCGCAGCCTCGATCTCGGCCGCGATCGCCTCCGCCGCCGCGGCAAGGTCGCTCACCTGGCGGGGCAGTTCGCGCCGCTCCCGCTCCCGCGCCAGGAGCGTCCGATCGGCGGCATCGCGCGAGCCTCCAGTCACCGACCCGATCGGCCGGACGATCTCTCCGTCGCGGGTGACGATCTGCCATCCCGGCGGAACCGAGAGCCGTGCCCCACGCGCGGTCGCGAGATCCTCCACCACGAGCGTCCGACCCAGGAGGTGCTCCGCGACCGCGCTGTAGGCGTCCTGATACTGCACCAGATCCGCAGCCACGCCGAGGATCCCCGCTCCGTCCGGCGCGTCGGCCCGGCCCGCGTGGACGCGCAGTGAGTCGAGCGGAAGGAAAGTCGCTCTCCCGCCCTGCGTGCGCTTGAGATGCTCCACTGCGGCCTCGGCATCGCCCCACCGTGCGACGACGATGTCCTGGAGGTGCGAGCCGAGCGCGACCTCGATCGCGACCTCCAGATCGGGCCGCACCTCGATCAAGCTCGCGACGAGGCCAACGATCCCGCTCAGCTGTGGCGACGCGCCGTCGCGGGCCGCGGCCATCACCGCTCGGACCCCGGCGTAGTACCCCGCGTAGCCATCCCGCGCATCGGTCAGCAGATCCAGGCGGCCCTGCGCCACCGCGCGGCGGCGAGCGATCTCGGCGGCCCTCGGCGCAGCCCGTTCCTGTTTCTCGCGCGCCGCCGCGACGATCCCCCGCGCCGCCTCGATCTCTGTGTCGCAGCGCTCAACCTCAGCGCGCGCCTCCTCGAGCGACGCGCCCAGAGCAACCCTCTCCCTCTCCGCCTCCCCGATCTGATCCCGATCGCGCGCCAGCGCCGCCTCGGCGCGACCCATCTCCGCCACGATCGTCGTCCGACGCTCCTCGAGGCGCGCGAACTCGGCTGCCACACGATCGCGTTCGTTCCGCACGCGCTCCGCCGTGGCCATCGCCGAGGCAAGCTGAGTGCTGAGCGCGGTCAGGCGCTCCTGCCGGGTCAGGTGCTCCTGCTCGGCGGCGCCAAGTTCGCGCGTCAGCGCCTCGATGTCGTCGGTGAGCCGATCGAGCGTGCCCAGCGCCTCCGCGGCGCTCTCCTCATCGGTACGGCCGCGCTCCCGCAGGTCCTCGACCTCTTCGCGCAGGTCGATCGCCCGTTCTCGTGCACCATCGGCGCGCTCGCGCCGCACGGCCGCATCCCGGCGCGCGGCGTCCCGCCGGGTGGTGAGCTCGGCGCGCACCCGGTCGATCTCCACCAGCCGGTCGCGGAGGTAGCGCTGGCGGGCGATCAGTTCTTCCGTCCCCTCGAGCGCGAGGGCGCGCTCCCGTCGCGCCGACTCGACCTCGTCCGCGGCCCGGCCTTCCGCCTCCTCGAGCCCGCGCAGCGCGAGGTCAGCCTCGTACCAGCGATGGCTGTAGAGCGCGATCGCCTGCGCGCGGAGGTCTTGCCGTACGGAGTCGCGCTCGCGCAGTTGCCGGGTTCGTCGCTCGAGCAACCGAAGTCGCGGTTCGATCTCGGTGATAACGTCGCGCGCGCGAGAGAGGCTGCTCTCGGTGTGGGCCAGGCGCTGCCGGGCGTCCGCGAGCCTGGTTTGGTGATGGCGAATCCCCGCGGCCTCGTCGAGGAGGGTGCGCCGCTCCTCCGGGCGCAGGGTGAGCGCCTGGTCCACCATTCCCTGGCCGATCACGGTGTTGCCGCTCGTGCTCAGCCCGGCCCGAAGGAGAAGGTCGGTCAGGTCCCGAAGCCGGATCCGATTGCCATTGAGCAGATACTCACCCTCGCCGGAACGGTGGACCCGCCGCGTGACCACCACCTCGGTGTACGGCGTGTCGAGCCATCCGGCGCCGTTCTCCAACCAGAGCGCCACCTCGGCGAATCCCGCCGGGGGCCGTCCCGCGCCGCCACTGAAGACGACGTCCTCGCTCTTCTTGCAGCGCAGCAACCGCAGGCTCTGCTCGCCGAGCACCCACCGGATCGCGTCCGCGACGTTCGACTTGCCCGAGCCGTTGGGGCCCACGATCGCGGTCAGGCCCGCGGCGAACGTGATCTCGGTCCTCTGGGCGAAAGTCTTGAACCCATGTAGTTCAAGCTTTCTGAGATACATAACGTTGGCCGGGTATCCTACCACAGCGGTTCCGCGCCGCTCCCGGCTACGATTAGTGCCCTTGGCGACGTCTCTCCACTCGGGACCGCATCTGGCCGTCGCGCTCTCCCGGCCGGACGTTCGCCGCGCCTACGAGTCGGGTGCCTCGATAGTCGAACTGCGCATCGACCTCATGCCCGAGGCCGACCTCGCCGAACTACTCGCGCCGCCGCGACCCCCCGTGATCGTCACCAACCGGGCGAAGCGCGAAGGCGGTGCCTGCGATCTTCCCGAGGGCGCACGGATTGCCTCCCTGTTCCGCGCCGCCCTGCTGGGAGCTGAGTACGTCGACATCGAGCATTTCGCGGCGACGCTCGGCGTGTTCGAGGAGATCCGGCGGCGCGGCGCCCGCGTCATCGTCTCTCGCCACGACTTCGCCGGCATGCCGGACCTGCCGGGATGGGCCAATGCCCTCGCCTCGACCCGAGCCGACGTCGTCAAGGTGGTCGGCATGGCGAACTCCGTGCTCGACCTCGCGCCGGTGCTGGCCACTCTCCGCGCCGCGGTCCGCCCCACCATCGCCCTCGGTATGGGAGAGCACGGACTCGCCAGCCGCATCATGGCGCTGGCATACTCGCGCTGCTTCCTCACCTTCGCCTCGTACGGTGGTCTCGCCACCGCCCCCGGGCAGGTCGATCTCGGCGTTCTGCGGGCGGAGTACCGTGCCGAGACCATCGGCCGCCGCACCCGCTTCATCGCCGTTGCGACCGACCGCACCCCATCGGGAACGATCGCGGCGGTGAATCGGATCCTGGCCGCCGCGCGCCCGGACTTCGTGGCTGTGCCCGTCGTCCTCGCCGACGTTCCCATCGACATCGTCACCGCGCGTCTCGCCGATGCGCCGATCGAGGCGTGGGTCATCGGCGCAGAGGGCGATCGACTGCGCTGCCACTCCCGCATCGACGACTGGGCCGAATGCGCCTGTCGCATCGGGGATCTGGCGCTCAGCGCCGCGGACGGCGGGCCTCCCGCGTAGCCAGCGCGGCCAGACCGACGAGCGCCGCGCCGAGCACGGCCCAGAGGGGGTCGCCGCTCATGAAGCTGCCCGGCACCACGCCGATCCCCTGCAGAAACCAGATCGCGCCGAGCATCGCCGCCAGGCCTGTCGCGATGCCGCGGGCCAGCGCGTGGCGGCGGGAGCGCGCCCGATGCCGATCGTGCGGGCGCGGTTCGGGCAGCGGCGCCGCGACGGCGC
>Ga0194131_10000713_pt1 | contig 56380 bp, 45 predicted proteins | sample TA2KigO120mmetaG_FD_148631 | JGI IMG/M metagenome (GOLD analysis project Ga0194131, IMG submission 148631) | Freshwater microbial communities from Lake Tanganyika, Tanzania - TA2015053 Kigoma Offshore 120m | ecosystem: Environmental > Aquatic > Freshwater > Lake | place: Tanzania: Lake... | reverse complement strand
CAAGGGCCAGGCCGTACACCTGGATCGTGAAGCGGTGGGCTGGCATTACCAGCAGAGCGGCATCGATGCGGCCTTGACCGGCACCTACCGGGTCAAGCTGCTGAATGGCCGCGAAGTGGACGTGATGCCGATCTACCAGATGTACCAGGTCCACTTGCAGGACTACGACCTGGATACGGTGCATCAGATCAACCGCGCGCCGAAGGACCTCATCGTCCGGTGGGCGCGGGATTGCGGCACGATCAAGCCGGCCGCCATTCACAATGGTGAAGGCGTCTGCCACTACTTCCATATGACGGCGATGGGCCGCGGGGCCGCGCTCGTGATGACCATCACGGGCAACATCGGGAAGTTCGGCACCGGCTGCCACACCTGGTCGGGCAACTACAAGGCGGGCGGCTGGAATGCCACCCCCTGGTCCGGCGGCGGGTTGGGCGTGCACACGGGCGAGGATCCGTTCAACATCACGACGGACCCCAACGCCCACGGCAAGGAAGTCAAGGTCAAGTCCTACTACTACGGCGAGGAAGTCGGCTACTGGAACCACGGGGACACGGCCCTCATCGTCAACACGCCGAAGTATGGACGCAAGGTGTTCACGGGCAAGACCCACATGCCGACGGCGAGCAAGCTGCGGTGGGTGACCAACGTCAACGTGCTGAACAACGCGAAGCACCACTATGACATGGTGCGGAACGTGGATCCGAACATCGAGTGCATCGTGACGCAGGACATCGAAATGACGTCGGACGTGAACCACGCCGACATCGCCTTTGCCTGCAACTCCTGGATGGAGTTCACCTATCCGGAGATGACGATCACGGTGTCCAATCCCTGGATCCAGATCTGGAAGGGCGGCATCCGGCCGCTCTACGACACCCGCAACGACGCGGACACCTTCGCGGGCGTGGCGGCCAAGCTGTCGGAAATGACCGGGGATGGGCGGATGAAGGACTACTTCAAATTCGTGTACGACAACCGCGTGGACGTCTACGTGCAGCGGGTGCTGGATGCCAGCGCCACCACGTACGGCTACAGCGCGGACACGATGCTGAAGTCGGAGAAGGGCTGGATGATGATGACCCGGACCTATCCGCGGCATCCGTTCTGGGAAGAGACGAACGAGAGCAAACCCATGTGGACGCGGTCGGGCCGGTACGAAAACTACCGGACCGAGCCGGAAGCCATCGAGTATGGGGAGAACTTCGTGGTGCACCGCGAAGGGCCGGAGTGTACACCCTACCTGCCCAACTCGATCATGAGCACCAACCCCTATGTCCGGCCGGACGACTACGGGATTCCGATCACGGCGCAGCACCATGACGACAAGACGGTGCGCAATATCCGTCTGCCGTGGCAGGAAATCCGGCGCCAGGCCAACCCCTTGTGGGAGAAGGGGTACCAGTTCTACTGCGTCACCCCGAAGACCCGGCATCGGGTGCACAGCCAGTGGTCGGTGAACGACTGGGTGCAGATTTACGAGTCCAACTTCGGCGATCCCTACCGCATGGACAAGCGGACGCCGGGGGTGGGCGAGCACCAGTTGCACATCAACCCGCAGGCGGCCAAGGACCGGGGCATCAACGACGGCGACTACGTCTATGTGGACGGCAACCCGGTGGACCGGCCCTATCGCGGCTGGAAGCCCTCGGATCCGTTCTACAAGGTCGCGCGGTTGATGATCCGGACCAAGTACAACCCGGCCTATCCGTACCACGTGACGATGGCGAAGCACGCCCCGTACGTGTCGACGGCGAAGTCGGTGAAGGGGCACGAGACGCGGCCGGACGGGCGCGCGATTGCGGTGGACACCGGGTACCAGAGCAACTTCCGGTATGGCGCCCAGCAATCGTTCACGCGGAGCTGGCTGATGCCGATGCACCAGACAGACTCGCTGCCCGCGAAGCATGCGATCGCCTGGAAGTTCAAGTTCGGCTACGGCATCGACCACCATGCGATCAACACGACCCCGAAGGAATGCTTGATCCGCATCACCAAGGCGGAAGACGGCGGCATCGGGGCGCGTGGTCCGTGGGAGCCGGTGCGCACGGGCTTTACCCCGGCGCAAGAGAACGAGTTCATGATCAAGTGGCTCAAGGGCGAACACATCAAGATCAAGGTGTAACCCAAGCGCGCACTCGTTCGCTCGTGGCGATTAACCGATTTCAATTGGAGGAGAACCACAATGCCGGAAGTATATAACTGGCAACTGGGACGGAAGATGCTGTATCCCTACGAGGAGCGGCATCCGAAGTGGCAGTTCGCCTTCGTGTTCAACATCAACCGGTGCTTGGCGTGCCAGACCTGTTCGATGGCCGACAAGTCCACCTGGCTGTTCAGCAAGGGCCAGGAGTACATGTGGTGGAACAACGTGGAGACCAAGCCCTACGGCGGGTATCCCCAGTTCTACGACGTGAAGGTCACGCAGTTGATCGAGCAAGTGAACCCGGGCGGGCAGGTGTGGAACGTGCGGGTGGGCCGCAAGCACCATGCGCCGTACGGGGTGTTTGAAGGGATGACCATTTTCGACGCCGGCGCCAAGATCGGCCAGGCGGCGATCGGCTACATCCCCACGGACCAGGAGTGGCGGTTCGTGAACATCTACGAGGACACGGCGACGTCGATGCGCGCCATCGTCGAAGGCGTCGACAAGACCGGGTTCTCGCGCGATGAACCGTGGCGCTTGCAGGGGAGCAGTCTGCCGGAGCATGAGACGTTCTTCTTCTATCTCCAGCGGATTTGCAACCACTGCACGTACCCCGGGTGTCTGGCGGCCTGTCCGCGCAAGGCCATCTACAAGCGGCCGGAGGACGGGATCGTGCTGATCGACCAGAACCGGTGCCGCGGGTACAAGAAGTGCGTCGAGCAGTGCCCGTTCAAGAAGCCCATGTACCGGGGCACGACGCGGGTCTCCGAGAAGTGCATTGCCTGCTATCCGCGGATCGAGGGCAAGGATCCGCTGACGGGCGGCGAGCCCATGGAGACGCGGTGTATGTCGGCCTGCGTGGGCAAGATCCGCATGCAGAGCCTGGTGCGGATCGGCGAGGACGGCCTCTGGGCCGAAGATCGCTGGCACCCCCTGTACTTCGCCATCCGGGTGGAGCAGGTGGCGCTGCCCCTGTACCCGCAGTGGGGCACCGAGCCCAACGGGTACTACATTCCGCCGCGGTGGGCGCCGCGGGGCTACGCCCGGCAGATGTTCGGGCCGGGGGTGGACAACGCGATCGAGAAGTTCCTGGTGCCGAGCCGGGAGCTGTTGGCGGTGTTCCAGCTGTGGCGCGCCAGCCAGCAGATCATCTTCCGGTACGACGTGATCCCGGGCCCGAAGGTGTTCGAAACCCAGATCCACGGGAAGCGGTTCGAGATGTACAACGATACCGTGCTGGGCTTCAACAAGTCGGGCAAGGAGGTCGCCCGGATCCAGGTCGAAGAGCCGATCTATATCAGACCCGCAGAACGGGTCAATTGGCTCTAAGCCGGTGATGAGTGGGGATGGGGCCTCGCCCCATCCCCACTCATGCGAGGAAGCGAGTCACGGAAGGGGCCGCAACCGGCACAAGCGGCGTCCCGCCGACTCGCTGATGAAGGGGCGGGAGGCCTCCCTGCCCCTTACCTCGTTCTTGCCCACATCATCTGATGTGCAGCCGTATCCCCTCCGGACGAGAGTAAGGTGCTGGCTATTTCCTCAACCATTCTCTTTAGGCTGCCAGGCTGGCGGCGTATCGTGGTCAGCTTGCTGGTGATCGGCTTGGGTCTGTTCAGCGCCCAGGCCTTACAGCGGATCAACCAGGATTTGAGGGTCCTGTACACCGAGTATACGGTAGCGGCCACGGACCTGGCCCATGTCCTGGCGGATGTCATGCGCTACCGGACGACCATCATTCGGGCCTTGGAATCTCCCACCCAGCGTGATTTTGAGCGCATCACCACGTCGCTTCCGTATCAACGGGTTCGCATTCTGTCCGCGGTGGAACGTTTCTCCTCCGCCGATTTGCGCGTGTCGCACGGCGGGCGCAGCAAAAGCCAGGATATTCAGGCAGTGCGGGTTAGCCTTGAGGCCTATTTTTCCGCTGCCGATCAGACCTTGCGGCTGCTCCGTCAGGTCTGGCGCGCCGGTTCCCCGCAGGAGGCGGCCGAACTGCGTAGCCAGGCCGAACGGCATGCGGCCGACAATGCCGGCGCGAAGTTGGTTGAAGTGACATTGGCCTTGGACCGTCTTCTGGAGACGGTGGCCGATGTAGGAAAAGATGTGCGCGTGGAGGGGGCCGGGGTCATTAAGGGTACCAGTCTGGTCCTCCTTCTCGGAAGCTTTTTGATCGCAGCGCTGAATTTGCTCCTACGCCCCTTACCGATGCAGCAACACGAGCGCCGGTTCTCGCAGACCTCCGAGGCGTCTCAGGGTGGAACCGCTGCTTCCCTCAAGGAGAACGATCGGCCGGCGCCCTCTGTTACCGCCTGATCCCCGCAAAATGTAATGGGAGTTCCCGTTGCCGGCTATGTCCCCCCTCTCGCTTTCTTCCCATTCCGCGGACCCAAATAATGGGGGGTTGACAGAGAAAGTCGACTTGAGTATCTTTGGGCCTTCTCGCAAGCCTCTCTATGGGCGCGAGTGTGGTGTGTAGAGTAATCCGGAGATTCCCTCCACAACCTGCCAGAGATTGTCTAATGTAACCGTCATGTAATCGTCAGGGTCATTCATCAGTCGTATTCTAGTAAGGAGGCCGGTCCATGTACCATTCCACATTCTCACTGCACAGTGTTGTCCGCACGCTCGGCTTGATGGCCGGCGGCGCCCTTCTGTGGCTGCCGCTTTCCGCCTCGGCTGAGTCTTCCTCGTCCCACGAGGGACACGCTACCGTCCAGCAGACCGCCATGTCGCACCAGACCCCGGCCTGGGCCGAAAAGCTCAAGGGCCAGACGATCGTGGAAGACACGATGTCGGGGCGCGCGGAGCGGTCCGCGCAGGTCGAGCAGCAGCATCAGCGCATCATGGAGCACATGAACCATGATCCGCAGGTGCAGGGCGTCAACACGGGCATGTTCAACACCACGTCCATGTTGCACCAGTATGGAGCGGGCGGTCAGGACATGCTCCTGGTGTCGGATCCCCGTGTGGAACCGGTGTCGATGAATGCGGGCGGCAAGTGTCCCGCCAGCGCGCCGGTGAAGTCCTATGACGTCTCGGCGATCAACATCGAGATTACCCTGAACCAGTGGCTGGATTTCTATCCCGGCTACATGTATGCGCTGACCGAGAACCTCGACAAAGTGCGCGAAGAAGAGGCCAAGAACAAGGCGGCGCGCGAAAAGGAGGGTTGGGATCCGGGCGCGGTGATTCCCGGCATCCAGGCCCAGTGGATCCAGCCCCTCGTGATCCGAGGCAACCAGGGTGACTGCGTCAAGATCATCTTGCAGAACAAGCTGGAGGGCGGCGAAGAAGTCAGCCTCCATATCCACGGGTCCAGCACGGTCGTCAGCGCCACCGGCAAGCCGGCGACGACGACCAACCCGGACACGATCGTGGCGAAGGACAAGAGCGTGGAGATGGAGTGGTACATCCACCCCAGCACGCAGGAGGGGGGGCGCCAGTTTCATACCTACAGCAACGATCGGGAACTGACCGTGATGGGCCTGTTTGGGGTCTTCGTGGTTGAGCCGAAGGGCTCCGAATATCTGGAACCGCTCGGCACCGGCGATCCGACTCCCGCTCGGAGCGGCTGGCAGGTGATCATCAAGAACGGAAGCGGTCCGGACTTCCGCGAGTTCGCGCTGATCTACCATGAGGTGGGCGACGAGGCGTTCCGCCCGGTCAACAAGAAGGGCGACTTTCTCCCGCAGCGCGATCCATTGACCGACGCCTACCGTCCGGGAGGCCGTGCGATCAACTATCGCAGCGAGCCGTTCGGCATCAACAACATGCACGTGCAGCACGAGTATTTCGGGTTCGAGGACGAGTCGATGGGCTACAGCTCCTACACCTTCGGCGATCCGTCCCCGACGATTCCCCGGTCCTACATGGGCGATCCGGCCAAGTTCCGTCTGGTGCACGGCGGGTCCGAGGTGTTCCATTCGCACCATCCCCATGGGGGCACCATCCGCTGGCCGCGCAGCCCGCGGGCCATCGACGACATGAACCTGTGGGCCACGGCCACCAATGGCCCGGTGAAGTATCCGGTCATCCGGGCCAAGACGGACCGGGTGGACGTGGAAGTGATCGGGCCGTCCGAGGCGCTGGACCTGGAGACCGAGTGCGGATCCGGGCTGTGCCAGCAGCTGGCCGGCGACTTCCTGTTCCACTGCCACGTGGCGCACCACTATGTGGCCGGCATGTGGGGCTACTGGCGCGTCTACAACACGATGCAGGTGGGCGAGTACCGAAACGACACGATGCCGGACCTGCGCGAGCTGCCGGACCGCAAGGGCCGGATGAAGCTGCCGGTCACGTCCGACAAGCTGGTCGGCAAAACCGTGGACTGGTTCGGTAAGACCTTCCAAATCGTGGAGAAGGGCAAGAGCAACTGGAAATCCAACCCGGCCGTGATCACCATCAAGGATTGGGTGGAAATGCAGTTGCCCCCGCAAGGGAAACCCGGCCACAAGGACGATGAAAAGGGCCAGATCGTGTCCTACGACGCGACCGTGCTGGATTGGATCTGGGAAGGCAATCGTGCGATGAGCGAGAAGGAAAGCACGACCGACAATCCCAAGTACAAGTCCAGCCATCCCGGCAAGCGGCATCCGATCACCTTCGAGCCGACGACCGGAAAGGTCGCCTGGCCGCATCTGACGCCGCACTTCGGGAAGCGCGTGATGTTCTCGCCGAACCACGTGGGGGCTCCCTGGCTGGAGATGATCCGCCGGGATGCCAACGGCGAGGAGAGCACGGAGCAGGCGGCGCCGGGCGAGAACGGAGTCTGGAGCCTCTGTCCGGAGAACGCGGGCCGGAAGAACTACAACGTGCACTTCATCAAGCTGCCGATCAAGATCGCCAAGGCGCAGGGCAAGGAGCCGGCGGTGGTCGATCCCAACGGCTTGATTTACGTGCTTCATGAGGAAGAAGAGGCGATCCGCAAGAACGACGACCTCAAGTATCCGCTGGTCGTCCGCGGAAACATCTACGATTGCGTGGATTGGACCTTGACCAGCGAGTGGGACGACGACGACTATACGAACTTCCAGTCGTCCAAGATCAACACCCACTGGCACTTCCTGCAGTTCGACAACCAGGCGTCGGACGGCGTGATCACCGGCTTCTCCTACGAACAGTCGGTGCGTCCGTTTACGATGCTGGAAAAAAAGAACAAGAAGGGGCTGCCCCCGCCAATGAACACGGTGCTGACTGCGGCGGCCAAGAAGGGCGCCACCAGCCTGTCGGTCAAGAACGCGGCCCAGTATCATGTGGGAACCGACATTTTGGTGGGGGCCGATAACGTGAAGGGGAACGAGGTTGCCCGGGTCAAGGCGATCAGCGGCAACACGATCACCCTCACCAAGGGCCTGCGGAACGATCATCCGGCGAACGATATCGTGACGGTCGAGTTCGTTCGGCAGCGGTTCTGGGTGGATGCGGACGTGGGAACGGTGTTCTGGCACGACCACGCGTTCGGCGCCACGACCTGGCCGCACGGCGGGTTCGGGACCTTCATCGCCGAGCCGGTCGGTTCGACGTACCACGATCCGAAGACCGGGAAGCAAATCCGGAGCGGCCCGATCGCGGACATCCGGACCGTCGAGCCGGTGGGTTATGGTGTGAACGGCAGCTTCCGGGAGTTGATGGTGCAAGTCCACGATACGGTCCCGCACACGGTGAACATCGTGACCGCGGGCAACCCGCCGGGCCAGCCGATCGAAGTGGCGCTGGAAGCGGGCAAGACCGTGTCGTTTATGATGCCGGAGAAGATTTACATGACGCCGATGCCGTTTCTGAACGGCGGCACGCACACGACCGGAAGCGGCTTGAACTTCAGGGCCGGCCCGATCGCGCAGCGGTTGGCGACCAATCCAGAGTCGTCGCAGATTTTCAACAGCGCCATCCACGGGGATCCCTATACGCCGCTGCTGCGGGCGTATACGGGGGACACGATGGTGTTCCGGCTGTTGCATACCCTCATGAACGAGACGATGACCTGGACTCTCTCCGGCCATACGTTCTTGTCGGAGCGGTATGCGGGCGATGCCAACAGGAAGTATTCGATGCATATCGGGATCGCCGAACGGTACGATCTGGTCGTGCCGCAGGCCGGCGGCCCGCGGCTGCAGGCCGGCGATTACATCCACTTCAACGGCCGGTCCTCCAAGTTCTCCGAGGGCGGCTGGGGCATCGTGCGCGTGTATGACAAGGAACAGCAGGATTTGCAGAAGTTGCCGGCCGGCTATTCGGGCCGGAACGAGATCCCGGCGGCGAAGCCGATCTGTCCGGCCGACGCGCCTGTGAAGAGCTTCAACGTCGTGGCCATGGACTATCCGTCCATGAAGTTCAACCCGAACGCGCCCGAGGCGATCGAGGTGGACTTCGAACGGAAGATTCAGATCTCGAACCCCGACGCCAAGATCTACGCGTTGGAGGAGGACGTCGCAAAGGTGGCGGGGGGCATGCAGCCCATGCCGTTGACCATCCGCGCGAACGTCGGCGACTGCATCAAGGTGAACCTCAAGAACAACATGAAGGCGAGCCGTGCGTCCTTCTCGGCCATCGGCTTGGCCTTCGACCCGAAGGATTCCCTCGGGGCCAACGTGGGGAACAACGCCGGAGATCAGACGATCGCGGCGGGCGAGAGCCGGACCTACACCTACTATGCCGATCCTTTCCTGGGGGAGGCGACCTCGATTGTGTGGGACTGGGGCAATGTGATGGTGAACCCGCGCAACGGGCTGTTCGGCGCGGTGGTCATCGGGCCGAAGGGATCCAAGTACCGGGATCCCAAGACCGGCGCCGATATCTCCACCAAGAACAGCTGGGCGGCCGACGTGATCGTGGACCGCACGATTCCCGGCAACGAGACCCGGCACAATTACCGGGACGTTGCCCTGTTCTTCCAGGATGAGGACAACATCATCGGCACCAGCTTCATGCCCTATGTGCAGAACGTGGCCGGTTTGACCGGTGTCAACTACCGGTCCGAACCGTACAAGTATCGTGAAGAGCAGGGCTGTTCGTTGGGCAAGGTCTTCCAGCCTTGCAAAGTCGACAAGCCCGAGGATCCCGTGACGCCGATTATCCAGGCGCACGCGGGCGACCCGGTTCGGATTCACATCCTGGGCGCCAATAACGAGCAGAACGGGATGTTCAGCGTCGAGAAGCATGAGTGGCCGATCGAGCCCTTCATGCGCGGGGCCGACCAGATCAGTGTGGTCGAGTTCTCCGGGTCGGAAGCGATCGACGCGTTCATTCACTCTGCCGGCGGGCCTGCCCGTATGGCCGGCGACTATGTGTACAGCAATCAGCGGCTGCCGTACTCGCAGTCCGGTCAGTGGGGCTACCTGCGGGTGCTCCCGGCCGGCGACCAGCGGATCCTTCCGTTGGCCGGTGCGGCGGCGGGCGTGAAGAGCGCGCAGCAGGAAGAGCCGGCACAGGGGCAGGCGATTCCCGTGGCGGCGAAGTAACCAGCCCTACGCTCGTTTGAACAGTTGAGCCTGAGGGGGGGAGCCGACGAGGCTCCCCCCCTTTTTTTTGTCCGACTCTTCGGTTAGGATAGCCGCCTATCCGTCAATTATTTTATCTACATGAAGTCATACGGAGGCAGGATGAGCCGGTTTGCTATAGCCCTGTGCCTGACTCTGCTCCTGGCGGCGTCGGCTTTGGCGTATGACGTCGTCGAGGTCAAGGATGGCGGGACCGTGGCAGGTCGTGTGACGCTGGACGGGCCGGTTCCGGCTCCCAAGGGCTACAATCTCGTCATCTATCCAGACCCCCAGTACTGCGGCCGGATTTCGAACGGAAAGGGGTGGCGTCTCCTCTATGATTTCTCGGTGGATGGTGCGCACGGGCTGAAAGACTCCGTCGTCATGCTCGAGGGGATTTCGGCCGGGAAGGCGTTCGAGGTGTCGGTTCCCCGCGTCGAGGCGCGTGATTGCCGATTCATGCCCTTTGTGACGGTCGTGCGTGACGGTCATGCCGTGGAAGTCGTGAACATGGACCCGGTGATGCACGATATCCAGGCCTACGAAAACTCGAAGCTCCAGGGGGCGCGGGTTCTGTTCAACCAACCCTTGCCCATGAATTTCCATCACAAGCGCGGCGATCTGCATGCGTCGCATCAACATGAACTCGGCAAGTCTCTGTTGGGGCCCATTTATCTCAGCAAGGGACGACGGATGTTCGTCATGCAGTGTGGCTTCCACCCCTACATGGAAAGTTGGGCCGTCGCCATCGACAATCCTTACTATGCAATCACCGATGCATCCGGCTCGTTTACGATCTCCGGCGTTCCTCCCGGCACCTATCGGCTGGTCGCCTGGCACCCCCAGACGGGCATTGTGCCCGCTCAGTTGGTCACGGTGGAGCCAAACGGAACCGTGAATGCGGCCTTGTCTTTCAAGGCACCGATCGGTCGCCGCACAGCGCACGAGGTCGTTGACAACCCACGTTTCGGCCCGGGGGTCCTGGGCTACCCGCTCGACATTATTCCCCTCGTAGAGCGCCAGCAGTAAGTTGATGGCGCTACCCGTCACGATTGCTCCGCGTGTCATTTGGCCTGTCCTGCTGCCGACCCTGGTCTTGCTGTTGATGGGTGTGCCCGGTTTGGTCCGGGCTGGTGAGAAGCCGGCACATTCGCTCAAGGATGCCCAGGCCGCCTACGACCAGCGGCACTATGATCAGGCGCTGACGTTGGTCGAGTCCCTCACACAGGACGGAGGGCAAGGGGCCGACGCGCTACGGCTCAAAGCCAGGATATTGGTTCATCTTGGCCGGCCGGTGGATGCGTTGTCCGTCTACGATCAGGTCGCCGCCAAGTTGGGCAAAGATGACAAGGCGTTGCTCCATGATGTGGCCTTCGGATTCATCGTGGTTGTGCTGAAGGACATGCGGGAACAGATGCGCGGGGCCGGCTATACCGCGCTCAAGGAAGTGTCATCCGACGAGACCATTCCCTATTTTCTCGACGGGCTCAGCGATGGATCGGGGCTGGTGCGTGCGCTGGCGGCTGAGGGCTTGGGGCGGCTGAAGCCGGGAGCCCATACGGCGAGGCTTAAGAAAGCCCTGGAGGATCAGGCCGCGATCGTGAGGGTGGCGGTGTTGAAATCTCTGGGCCGGTCGCGAGACCGGTCGCAGATTCCTGTCGTGGAGCCGTCGCTCAAGGATGAGCAAGTAACGGTCCGTATTGCTGCTTCCGGCGCACTCGTCATGCTCGGGCGGGCGGAAGCCTGGACCCAGCTGCGTGAGGCGGCGGAGGCGCAAAATCCGGAGGATCGTGCGGCCGCGCTTCGGATGTTGGGCGACCTGGAAGATCGGCGTGCCTTGCCGTTGTTGCAACAAGCCTTGACCCATATGCAGCCCTCGGTGCGGGGGGCGGCAGCCACGGCTTTGGGGAGTTTGAAGGATCCGGCGGCAGGGCCGGCTCTGGTCAAAGCGCTGCACGATTCGATTCCAGGCGTGCGGACTGCCGTGGTGATCAGCTTGGGAGAGGTGGCCGCTTCTGAATCTGCTGTTGCGCTGAAGGAATCGCTCCTAGATCCGAACCAGGCTGTTCGGGCTGCATCGGTCTCCGCTCTTCTGCACCTCAGGACTCCTTTTGCGGAGGTGGTTGATACGGTCATGACCCTGTCCCGCAACACCGATCCGGGCATCAGGGCCTCAGTGGGAAGGGCCCTTTCCCAGGCCCAGGGCAAAGGCCGTGCGGAGGCGGTGGAAGTCTTGCGGTTATTGCTTGAGGACCCCCTTCCGCGGCCTCGTATTGCTGCGGCGAGAAGCCTTGGGCACATTGTCAGTCCCGAGCTCAATCACGAGCAACATCGCGAAATAATTGCGATATTGAAGAATGGGCTCAAGGACAAGGACGAGGCGGTCCGGGCTACGGTCGGAGGAGCCCTCATCAGAGCGCTCGGCGCAGCCGGACAGGATCAGCCCGTCAAAGGACGTTGACCAGGGGGAATCGTTGATAGTCGCTTGACAGGCTCTTGGCCGGTGGGCTATACATGACCGTTCGAAAGCCTTGATGACCCTCCAGCACATGCCCGTATTGCGGGCTACCCAGGCGTGGCTTGAGGGTGATCGTTCCACCCATTGCGAACGTCATGCGGTCGGGCAAGGGTGCGTGGTAGTTCCAGGGGACTTATTCGAACGTAGTAGTCAAACGGTATCGGTCTGAATCTTACGGTATTACTCACAAGGAGGCGGTGACATGAAGAAGGGTGTAATGACATTTGTGTTTGGTCTGGTGGCTGCGGCCCTCGTGGCAGCGCCCCTCACCTCGTACGCTGGCGGGACGGTGACCGGCAAGGTGACCTTTGCCGGCAAGAGTGAATCCAAGGAATTCTCCTTCGCGAAGTTCCCCAATCCCAAGTTCTGTCCGAAGATTCCGAAGAAGGAGCTTTCCCAGGGGGATAAGCGCATCCTCAATTCCATCGAGGTGGGTAAGGACGGCGGCCTGAAGGCGGCGATGGTGGCCATCTCCGACATCGAAGACAAGGCGTTCATGGACGGCTACAAGGGCACCGATGTGGTGGCCGAGTTCTGCGAATTCCAGCCCTACACGGGTGTGGTGGTGAAGCAGAAGAACTTCCATGTCGAGAACCACGATTCGGATCCGGATGACCCCAAGTCCGTGAAGGGCGTGCTGCACAATCCGCACTCCTTCGAAGTGATGGGTTCCAGCTCGACGACGATCTTCAACATCGGTCTGGCCGAGAAGGGTTCCAAGCTGGATAAGCCGGCGGTGCTGCGCAAGGACAAGCAGGGTTCCATGATGCGGCTCCAGTGCGACCAGCATGAATTCATGCAGTCCTTCTTCCTGCCGGTTTCCAACCCGCACTACGCGGTGGTAGGCGATGACGGCAGCTTCGAGATCAAGGACGTGCCGGCGGGCAAGCATAAAATTGTGGCCTGGCATCCGTTCGCGGGCCGCGTCGAAGCCGATGTGGACGTGCCGGAGGGCGGCAAGGTCGAGGCCAAGCTCCAGGTCAAGAAGTAAGATTTCGAGCAGTTCAATCTTCGTTGCCTTCGAAGCGGGCGGCGGCCTTTCCGGCTGCCGCCCGTTTTGTTTTGTTGCGGGGGCGCTGGACCCTCGCCGAATGCCCATTTTCTCCGTTTTCCTCGCCTTGCCTTTCTGTGACCGAACTGGGTAAGATTGACCGTTTTTCAACCGACCGGCGCGGCGTTTGCCGCTCAAGCGAGGCCCCGTGCGTCGAGAGTTGTCGCTCGCCGAAATTTTTCAGATCGGTTACTACTGGGAAACGAAAATCCTCCTGACCGCGGTTAGGTTGGATGTGTTTTCGGCATTGGGCGAAAAAGAACGGACCCTGGCTGAGATTGCGGAGCAGATCGGGGCGGACTCCCGGGCCTTGGAGCTGTTGCTCAACGCGTTGGTGGCGATGAAGGTGCTGACCAAGGAGGGGCTCCGCTTTGCCAACACCGATACGGCACGTACCCACCTGGTAAAGAGTCAGCCCAACTACGTCGGCCACTTGTTGTTGTTGCACGATGCCGAGTGGAACAATTGGGGAAAGCTGGATGAGACGATCAAGACCGGTCGTTCGCCGGTCAGCCAGCATGTCTTCGAAACCAACCCGGAACTGGGCGCCAATGTTCTGTCCGTCCTGGACCGGATCGGACAGCAAAGCGGGCCAGGCTTGGCCAAGCGTCTTGCGCTAGAGGGGGCGAAGACCTTGCTGGACCTTGGTGGGGGCGCCGGCACCAACGCCATCGCCTTCTGCACTCTGTATCCGCAGATGACGGCGGTGGTCTTCGATTTGCCCCAGACTTTGCAGGTTGCCGAGCGGGCGATCAAGGAGGCAGGCTTGGAGGGACGCATCAGTTTGCAGCCCGGCAACTTCAACGCGGATCCTCTTGGCGGCCCCTACGATGTCATTCTGATGTCCGACATTCTGCACTATCAAGGGCCTGAAGCTAATGAAGCCCTCGTCAGGAAGGCCTTCGCGCATGTATCGGCGGGCAGTATGCTGATCATCAAGGATCGCTTCCTGGAGGAGTCGCGAACCGGCCCGGCCTGGGTGACGGCCTTTGCCGTCCATATTCTGGTGAATACGGAGCAAGGCCGCTGCTATACGGCCGCTGAGGCTATGGGCTGGATGGAGAGGGCGGGGTTCGCGTCTGTCGTCGAGTTGGAGCGAACTGCGGTGGTGCTGGGAACGAAGGGAGCCAAAGACTAATGTTGGAGTGGCTGAAGCAGCCCGGTTTTTTCGGGACCCATGCGACATTGGGCGCGGACATCAGCCAGCTCATGGCGACCCTCTTCACCGGCCTCTTCATCATCGGGTGGGTACAGGCCAGGCGCCGACAGGCCGATGCGCACCATTGGCTCATGCTGAGCGGCATGGTGGCGATGGTGGTGTTCTTCACGAACTACTATCTCTTTCGGCAACTCGGTGTGCTGGCGGTGGAGGGGAAGGAAGGGTTCGGCGGCTCGCAAGATCTCTACGATCACGTGTTCATTCCGTTGCTGACCGTGCACATTCTCCTCGTCATTATCGGTCTGGTAATGGCCGTGTACATGATTGTCCTGGGGTTCCGCGCGCAAGCGTTTGACCAGGGGAAGCGCAAGCTTGCAGACGTTACCTTGCTGACGTCGTGGGGGAAGATCGGCAAGATTTTCGGCGGCATCACGGCGGTGATCCTGCTCTTGTTTGCATCCCGTGTCGCCAGCGCCGGCTTCTCCTCGCGCAAGCTGATGGTGTACCTGGGCCTGCTGTTGCTGATCGCAATCGTGTTCTCCGTGGAGATCACGATTCAGCGAATCTGGCCGAACGCCGAGCGGCGTCACCGGGTACTGGGCCGGTTCACGATGATCATCTATTGCGTCCTGTTCGTGACTGGCAGTGTGACCTATACGATGCTCTACATTTTATACCCCGGCAAGATTGGGTGAGCCGATGTTGGTCTGCGGTTGCGGACGCTGGATGCATACGCAGGGAGTGGATGAGTGCATGGAGGAGGCAGGCAACGCGGCCTGGCTCGTCCGATCCGAGTGTCTGGGCTGCGGGCTCTCCGTGGGGTGCGAGGGAACGCCGGACGAAACCCTCGCACTGGTGGATCGCCTAGTGTGGAGCGACGACGCGCGCCATGAACTGGACCGGATGCCTCCCTATGTGGGTTCGCTGGTCAAGCAAGAGGTCGAGGACTATGTCCGGTCGAAGGCGCAGAAGGTGGTCACCATGGCCGTGATGGCCCAGGCTCGGCAGGGGGGGGCGGTTGTTTGGGAGTCGGCGGCGGAACAGCGGTTGGTGAATGTGCCGGGGCCGGTGCGGGCCATGGCCAAGTTGGAGTTGGAGCGCACCGCGGTTGAGCGTGGCTTGGCTCAGGTGACCGTCGCGCTGATGGAAGAAGTGAAGGCTCGCTATTTCGGGATGGCGGCACAAAAGACGTGAGGGGTGAGGCCGTAGGCGTAAAGAGGCGTGGGGTCGATTCACCTTTCACGTCGTACGCCTAACGAGTTACTTATGTTGCACCGATTGACGTTGCGGGTGCTGCCGCGGTTGACCTTGGCGGTGACAGAGGAACACGTTCGCAAGCGCAAACGTCTGGTGATGCTTGTGCCGGGCTTGGTGGCCTTTGCCGTCTATCGTCTCGTCAAGCGTGCGGACCCGCTCTCCGACCCGTTGTTCTTGCTCCTGTTGAGCGGCGTGATCTCAGCGGTGACGGCCCTCTGGGCCTACAAGGTTGGCCGCGGGACCGGGCTGTCGAATCTACGGCGGGAGGATGGGGCCAGGCTGCTCGGCTGGTTGATCGGCTGGATCGGCTTCCTCTATGGGATGCAGCTTTCGTTGATGGTGCTGGCTTTGTTGAAGATTCTCGTCGGGTACGACTATCTGCTCCATCCTGACGGGCCGGCCATGATGGCCATTATCATCGCCTGCACCTCGGTGGCAAGAGATGCCTTCGAGATCGGGCATGTGCGGCGATTGCAGTGTGACGGCCAGTCGGTCCTGACATTCCCAGATGGAGAGGCCCTGCGCGCGCTTGTCCGGGAGCAACCAGGGGTCCTGGCCAGTTGGACATCGCTCACGGGTCTGGGAGGGGCGCTGCTGGCGGTGACTGTGTTCGGACTCGGCGAAGCGGGACGCATGTTGCCGGTTCAGTTCCTGGCGATCAGTCTGCTGGCCGGGTCTGTTGCACTGCCCGCCTATCTGTCGGGCCAGCAGCGGCCGGGCGGATGGGTGGCGGCCTTCGGCTTGCTGAGCTGGCCTGAGCTCTTCCGATTCTGGTGGTGGCCTGGCCTGGCGTTTGCGGCGACCTATTACTTGGTGTTGGCCGGGGCGGTGGTGTTCCTGCTGCGACCGGAGCATATGAGCGGCTTGGTCCACGGATCAATCGGCTTCTTGGCGACGGGAATTATGGCCCTCTATGGCTATTACCTCGGGTACCGGCGCGCCTTGGAGGATCGTATTCATCAACAGGTGCCTACTTCCTTGTTGCGTTGTCCGTTCGTCTTTGGCATTCTGTCAAAATCGAAGACGGCACCGACTGGCGGGACGGTTCCGCCGGTCGGGGTTGTCCTCGGGGGAAGCGGGAGGCAGAGCTGAATGCAAGGGGTGGTGGTGCGCGACGCGAGGGCGGAGTCATCGGTCATACGAATGATAAGGCCCGCCTGTTTGTCGCTGGCCCTGCTGGTCCTCATGTCCTGCGCGGCCCCTTCCTATGCGCTTGCGCAACACTCCGCTGAATTGGCCCAAGTTGAGGCCCCGCGGGACATCTATTACAAGACCGGGGGCGTGCCGGTTGGGCCGTCGGCGCCGGCTCAGGATGAGGCGCGGTATCCGCGGTATGGCTCCTTCGACAACCGGACCTTTGTCTGGTTCGTGACGCAACAGCATACCTATTTCGGCGGGTTCGTCCTGGCCCTGCCGATCTTCTGCGTGATCATCGAGTTGATCGGCCTGTTCACGCGCGACAAGTCGGTGGCGGCCCGGTACGATTGTCTGGCCCGCGACTTCCTGCGCGTCTCATTGCTGGCCCTGTCTCTGACGGCGGTCGTGGGGACGCTGATGCTGGGCATGTTCATCTGGCTCTACCCCAGCTTCATGCGCTACATGGGCGGGACTTTCAAGGCGATGATGCCGGTCTATGCGCTGGTCTTCGTCGCGGAATCGGTCTTCCTCATCGCGTATTACTATAGTTGGGACCGGATGGCCGCGCCGGCCTTGAAGTGGCTACACGTGTCTCTTGGGGTGGTCGTGAATAGCCTCGGGGGGGTGCTCCTGCTTTTGGCCAATGCCTGGGCGGCGTTCATGATGGCGCCGGCCGGCGTGGATGCGCAAGGGCGCTACCTGGGCAACGTGGCGCACTTGCTTCACTCCGCCTTGTGGAACCCGCTCAACGTCCATCGGTTTCTTGCGGACATCATGTCGGGCGGCGCGGTGGTCATTGCCTACGCGTCCTACCGCTTTTTGACCAGCAAGACCGACGAGGAGCGGGCCTACTACGACTGGGTCGGATACGTGTTCCTCTTCGTCACCGTCTGTGCGTTGCTGCCCATGCCCTTCGCCGGCTACTGGCTGATGCGGTCAGTCTATGCGTTTCGGCAAAGTATGGGGGTGACGATGATGGGGGGGCTGCTGACCTGGCTGTTCGTCGTTCAGGCGCTGCTCGTCGGAGTCCTGTTCCTGGGGATCAATTATTACCTCTGGCAGAGCATGGGGCGTATGAAGGGAGGGGATCGGTACCAGCCTTACTTCCAGTATCTGGTCTGGGCCCTCATGGCCTGCCTGTTCGTGTGGCTGACGCCGCATACGGTGGTCATGGCCCCCAGCGAAATCAAAGCCATGGGCGGGGCACAGCATCCGGTGATCGGCAACTACGGGGTGATGTCCTCAAAAAATGGCGCGATCAACGTCATGATTTGCCTGACGGCGCTCAGCTACATCTTTTTTAGGCGGGCCAACCGAGCGATCACTGTCTCCTGGGAAAAAACAGGCAATCTTGTGCTCGCGGTTCTATTTGTGACGGGCATTGTGAACATTATCTGGCTCTCGATCTATGGGTTCTACCTGCCCGCCAGCGTGCGGGTAGGCCTGTCCAGCCCGCAAGCGTTTACGACGTTGACGGTGCTCGTGGCCGGGCTGCTGATCAATCGGAGCATGATGCGTGGAGCGAAGGTGCACGGGCCGATCGAGTGGGGAAAAATTTCAGTGCGCGGCATGGTGGCTCTGTTCGGCCTTGCAGCAACCTTCACCTGGGTCATGGGCCTGATGGGATATATCCGATCCTCGGGACGGCTCTCCTGGCACGTGAACGAGTTGATGCCGGACTTGTCTCCCTGGGCCTATACCCCCTCCTTGGCCTTTGCCGCGAAAATGGTCACGCTAAACATGGTGGTATTTTGGCTGACGGTCCTGTTGCTGTTCTGGATCAGCAGCCGCGACCGTCGGGCAGTTCCAGTGACGGGCCTCATTCCGCAGGACAGTCGGCTGATCCCGTCCGGTGCGCGCGAGGCGCAGCCGTCATGATGCGGTTCTTCGTGGCGGCTGTGGTCGGTGTTGGCTGTCTCCTTGTCTCAGCGGCCGGTTTGAAGGCCCAGCCTGCTGGCCCAATGGTGCTGGAAGATTTCACCGCGAAAGACGCCGACGGGTTTCCGAAGGAATGGAAGGCCCAGCATGGGGAAGGGAAGGCCAGGCAGAGCTACGTGGTGCAACTGGACGGCGCGCAGCCCTTCTTAGCCGTGCGCAAGGCGGATCAACGGATTTACAAACGGAATATATCATGGGCCCCGAAAGCCATGCCGGTGCTCACCTGGCGCTGGCGGCTGAAGGCGGCGCCGGCCGGGGCGGAGCCCATCGCCGCCGTGTTCGTCTCATTGGATACGGATTTGATGGTGATTCCCGTATCGAACAAATATGTATGGAGTTCGACGAAGGCGAAGGGCACGACGACGGAGGGGGGGATGTTCGGAGCGTCCGAAATCATCCTCCGGTCCGGGGCGCAGCCGATCGGAGAATGGATCGAAGAACGCGTGAATGTCTACGAAGACTTCAAGCGCATCCACCAGCATGAGCCGGCCGACAAGGCCTGGGGAATATCTCTGCAAGGCGGGTCAGGCGTCGAAGTGGATTTCGGTTCCTTGACCGTGTCGCCCCACTAGCGGTGCTTCTGATGAATATGTGATTTCCAGGGGCGCGATGTCTCAAGCCTCATCCCGCAAGACCCTCGACATGCTCTTGGGTGCGCTGGTCATGGGTACCGTGGGCACGTTGCTGGGCTTGCTCATGGGGGGCGGGGTATTGCCGATTGCCGTTGGGATCGGCTTGGTCATGGGAACGGTGGTCGGGCTCTTTGGGGGGCGCCGTTTTCTGATCAGTATCCTGATCGGGACCATCCTTGGAGGCATGTTGGCCTGGTTGTTGGCTGGGGCGGACAGGATTTCAGTCGGTGCGGGAGCTGGGGCGGCGATGGGCGGGTTTCTGGGCGTCCAGTACTCCATGCTGATGGATCTGTGGGCCGAACGAAAGCAGGGTGCGGCGCAAGCGCAAGCCCCGTCAGGCGAGAATCGGGAGGCTCCTTGAGGAACTATGGAAAATAAAGGCGTCTTGATTGGGTCGATCATCTTTGTCTTTACCTCCTTTATCTTGATGATCGTGGGGCTGGTCTACGAGTCGTACCGGGTCAAGCAGCAGCGGCTGTTGGTCGAGTCCATCGTCGTGGAGAACAAGCCGGTGGCCCAGGCGGCGCTGCGGGACTATTCGATTTATAAAACGCTCGTCGGCGACGACGGTCGCGAGATGGTCCAGATTCCTGAAGGGCCGTTTACGATGGGGAGCAAGGACGGAGATCCGGACGAGGCGCCGGAGCACCAGGTCTACCTGGGGACTTATTACATGGATAAAAAGGAAGTGTCCCAAGCCGAGTATGAGCGCTTCGTCAAGATGACCAAGCGTGGCAAGCCGTTCATTCCGGTGTTTGAAGACGACCAGGCGAAGATTCTTAAGCCGGAATTGCCGGCCATGGGCATGTCCTGGGCCGATGCGGAGGCCTACTGCAAGTGGGCCGGCAAACGGCTGCCCACCGAGGCGGAGTGGGAAAAGGCCGGCCGGGGTGAGGGAAAACGGCGGTATCCTTGGGGGGATGATTTTGGTTCGGGCCATGCGAACGTGGATGGCGACGAGGACGGCTTTAAGTACCTGGCCCCGCCAGGGTCCTTTGAATCGGGACGAAGCCCATACGGGCTGTATGACATGACGGGGAACGTGGCTGAGTGGGTTGCCGACACCTATGGCGAGCAGTACTATCAAAAGACGCCCTATCGGGATCCGGTTGGCCCTGAAGACGGGCAACACAAGGTGATCCGCGGAGGGTCCTGGCGGGAAACGTATCACAATGCGCGGCTCTCTAAACGCTTTCAGGCAAAAATGTGGAGAACCGACACGACGATCGGGATCCGATGCGCCAAGGATGCGGACGAGCCGCACGCTGACGTCAAAAAAATCAAAGGCTAGGCTCGTCGCTGGCGTGGTGCTGGCCGTCTGAGGCCTACGTTCCGAGCCATGCTGGAAACCAAATTCAAAATCGCCTTCCTCCTGGTGGTTCTTGCCTTTACCAGCATCCCCGTCATGGGGATCTTGCGGGGCACGACGCCTCCTCCGGAAGCTCCTCCCGTCCCCGGAGAAGGCTCGACTCCAGCCCACTCCGCGTCCAGCCAGTCAGGCCCCAGCGAGCTGCCGATTCCTGAGGCGATGGTTTCGATTCCAGCGGGCCCCTTCCTGCGTGGCACCAAGGCGGGGGGCTATGACGAGCAGCCGGAGCGGACCATTTACTTAGACGCTTTCTCCATTGATCGATACGAAGTCACTAATGCGCAGTATCAAGCCTTTGTCGCTGCGACGGGCCATCGGAAAGCCGCGCCTCCGTCTCGCTATGCTAAGAACATCAACCGTATGAAAGGACTGAACCAGCCTGTGACCTATGTGTCATGGGAAGACGCCGATGCCTATTGCCGCTGGAAGGGCAAGCGGCTGCCCACCGAAGCGGAATGGGAGAAAGCCATGCGCGGCGTAGATGGCCGGCTCTGGCCGTGGGGGAACGAGCCGGATCAGTTGGCGTTCAACGGAGGCTCGCCTCGGGATGGATTCGACGCCACGGCGCCGGTGGGATCGTTCAAGCGGGATGTCAGCCCGTTTGGCGTGGCGGATGGAACGGGAAATGTGATGGAGTGGGTTGCCGATTGGTACGGAGAAGAGGCCTATCGCAACGCAGCCGATCGAAATCCCGCAGGCCCCGAACATGGGATGTTTCGAGTGATGCGGGGCGGCGGGTATACAAGTGTTGGGACGGACGTACGGATTACCAGCCGGAGCAAAATGGTCCCCGATTTTCGCGATGAAACGATCGGTTTTCGTTGTGCGGTTTCCGGGCCTGGAGAGGGAGGCGTGGCTCAACCGGCAGCTAGCCAAAAGTCATAGAAAATCAAAGTAATAGAGGATTAGAAACACGGCCAAAATTATATTGACAACCATTCCGGCCAAAACTATAATGTCGAACACTTTTGAATTTTTGCTCATCGTTTGCCCTCATCAGTAAAAACGACGAAGAGAGCAATAACATAGACTTAGCAGCGTGTCAAGACGAGGCAGGCTGCTGTTGGCACAAGCGGAACGCGGACCATCAACCAAGGTTGTAGCTGAGGAGAGAGGACATGGGAGAAGCCGTCGCGAGCGCACCAGGCAAGCCGGATAGCGAATTGAAGGTTAAGATCGGCAAGATGATTTTCTACATCACTTGCGCTGTGAGCCTCTGGTTTTTTTATTGGTTTGCAGGAATCCAGTGTCCCTGCTAAACAGTGGTTCTTAATCTGATCTGGTGGGCCACGCGGGTGATGTGGCGTGGCAGGAGGAGAGGGGAGCAATGAGCGCGCTGAACAATCCCGTCATCGCTGTGATCGTATCTGTGATTATCGCCGTGAGTTATTTTACGTTCGTGGATCACGCTCTGATGGATATGCAGGGCTTGGACTATTGGTATCTGTTCCGGAAGTAATCAAAGTCATCATGGCGCGCCGCACCGACGTAGGGCGAGAGCGTTTGGTTTCGGGCGCAGGCTTGTTTGGTCACCATCTCGTGTCAGCATTTGTTTAAGGAGGAAGCCATGGGCAGTTTGACCAAAAAGAAGACGCTGGCGATCATGGCGTTAAGCGCGATGATTGGCCTCCTTCTCCTGCCGATTGTGGTCTCGGTTCCTGCGCTTGCAAGCGGGGGCGGGGCTCCGGCCGGTGGGCCTCCCCCGGACGTGGTCAAGAAAGAAGGGGGCGAGGGGGATAAGGATAAGAAGATCGAGAAGGCGCGCGACGTCTATTACAAGACCGAGGGGATCGTTTCCGGACTGCCGGCTCCCAAGACCGGGGACAATTCAAAGGACTATCCGCGGTACAACTTCGAGAGCCGGGTGCTCCTCTGGTTCGCCAATCAGCAGCACCTTTACTATGGCAGCTTCGTCCTGGCGGTGCCCATTTTTTGTATGGTCATCGAGTTTATGGGGGTGATGACGAAGGATAAGGCGATGGGCAAGAAGTATGACCAGCTCGCCTACGACTTCATTAAGATCAGCTTGACCGCCTACTCGTTGACGGCAATTCTGGGCGGTATTCTGATCTTTACCTTCCTGACTCTCTATCCGGCCTTTTTCGGGTACTTGTCGAGTATCTTCCGTCCGGTCATGCACATCTATGCCTTGATGTTTGTGGCTGAGAGCGGCACCCTCTACATCTATTACTATGGTTGGGACAAGATGAAGGAGGGTTTCCTGAAGTGGATCCACCTCAGCATGTCGGTGATCCTGAATGTGATCGGGACCGTGTTGATGTTCCTGGCCAATTCCTGGATCGGATTCATGATGTCTCCGGCTGGTGTCGATGAGCAGGGGCGCTTTTTGGGGAACATCTGGCACGTGATCCACACGGCGCTTTGGAATCCGTTGAACGTACATCGGATCCTGGGCAATATGGCGTTTGGCGGCGGTGTGGTGGCGGCTTATGCGGCCTATCGGTTCTTGTCCTCGAAGACCGACGAAGAGCGGGCCCACTACGACTGGATGGGCTATATCGCCATGTCGTTGGGTGTGGCCTTTTTGATCCCGCTGCCTTTTGCCGGCTACTGGCTGATGCGTGAAGTGTATGCCTACCGGCAGCAGATGGGTATCACGCTGATGGGCGGTCTGTTGGCCTGGTTGTTCATCATTCAGGCGACGATGATCGGCATCCTGTTCCTGAGCACCAACTACTATCTCTGGCAAGCCCTTGGCCGGATGCGCGGCGCCGAGCGATTCCAGCGCTGGATCAAGTACTTCGTGTTCCTCCTGGTGTGTGGCTTCCTGGTGTTCATCACGCCCCATACGATGGTGATGACCCCGGCCGAGTTGAAGGCTATGGGTGGGCAGCAGCATCCGGTGTTGGGTAACTACGGGGTCATGTCCGCGAAGAACGGCGGCATCAATGTGATCATCACGACCACCGTGTTGACCTTCATTTGGTATCAGCGCGGAAATCGTGTGCCCAGCGTATCCTGGTCCAAGTTTGGGAATATTTTCATGGGCGTGTTCTTCTTTTTCGCCTATGTGAATATCATCTGGTTGGCCATTTACGGCTACTTCATTCCAGCCAATGTCAGGGTAGGGTTGTCTGTCCCGCAGGTGGCGACCACGCTCTCCTGCTTGTTCTTTATGACCGCGCTTAACCTTTCCATGTTGAAGGGAGCTAAGCAAATTGGGCCAATCGAATGGGGAAAGATCTCCGTCCGGTCGCAGTATGCCCTGATCATGTTGGCTACTGCCTTTACTTGGATGATGGGCCTGATGGGCTACATCCGGTCGTCGGTGCGCCTGTTTTGGCATGTGAACGAGATCATGCGCGATAATTCCCCTTGGGCCTACACGCACACGGTGGGATTCGCAGCGAATATGATTTCGTTCAATGTATTGTTCTTCTGGATCAGCATTATGTTTGTCTTCTGGCTCGGCACGCTGGCGGCGAAGAAAGCGCCGGTGGAAGCGAAGGCGCCGGTTCCTGGGCAAGCGCCCCAGCCGGCGGTCGGGCACTAACGTTCATCGGCCTTTCAAGACTTGCAGGGTGTCCTCCCCGGGTTAACCCGGGGGGGAATCCCAGGAGGGTTGTCACGTGGTCGAGTTAATTCAGGCAGCGTTGGACATGGGTTGGCCGGTCTTGGCCTTTCTCGCCTGCTTGTTCGTCTATTTTCAGGTGAGCATCAGCGATCCTGTTAAAAAGAAGCAGGCGACGTTTAAGACCTTTATCGGCATGATCGCGGCATTTATGTTGCTGATGGCGATCGCCAACTACAAAATCAACTTCTTCGCCAATTCACGCCTCTTGCCTGTCTCCCTGGCCATGATTACCGCGCTGGCCTTCATGATGGGCATCTACTTCACCAACATCGGGGCCCTCTTCAAAATCGGCGGGTTCATGTTTCTGGTGGCGGCGGGGCTCTCCGGTTATGGGAATTGGCTGCCTCAAGTGGAAGGCGGCTTCCCACCGGCCGAGGTCAAGTTGGATTTCGGGAGCATGTCGGCCCAGCAGTTGGCGGATGAAGGGGAGAAGATCATCTTCGGCGGGATCGGGCAGAGCAAGGTGCAGGGCGCAATCGGCAAAGGCCAGTGCCCCCTCTGTCACGGTTTCAACGAAGGGTTCTTGAGCGAGCGGGCTCCGAACCTCTGGGGTGTTCCTGATCGAGCGAAGACCAGGCTAGATGACCCCCGGTACCACAAGGGTAAGCCGGGCGATCGTGATACGGAGCAGAAGGAGGCTTCCCCAGGGTCTGGGACGGCTGAAACGGGTCAGGAATATATTGCTGAATCCCATGCCTGCCCGAGCTGCTTTGTCGTGGCAGGGTTCGGCGTGAAGGGTACCAACGATAAGCAAAGCCCGATGCCCGCAATTCACAAGCCGCCCATCTCTCTATCGTTGGGCGAGTTGGCAGCCGTGGATACCTGGATGTATGTGCGCGAAGGCAAGGAAGCTCCGTCTTTCGAGGAAATTACCAAAGCCTACGAGAAGTTTATCCCGGAGGCGGACCGTCCCAAGCAGCAAGAGGACAAGCCTGCCGGTGCGGGTGGTGGAGTGCTGGCGACGGGCGAGGAGCCGGTGGATCAGATTTTCCAGAAGGCGACCTGTGTGGCGTGCCACACGATCCCCGGCATTGCCGGAGCGGTGGGGACCATCGGGCCCAAGCTCGTGGAGGGCACCAATGCCCCGACCAGGATCAAGGACCCTGCCTATAAAGGCACGGCCAAGTCGACACGCGAGTACATTACAGAATCAGTCATTAATCCCAGCGCATACGTAGTGAAAGGCTTCCCGGACAACACGATGCCGAAAGAGTTCGGCAAGAAGCTGAGTGCCGGTGCGCTGAACAAGATCGTGGACTACCTCTCCCAGCTGCAAGAAGGTAAGGAGCCTCCCAAAATTTCTTAATTTAATGGTTGGACCTCAATCAAGGAACGGGAGCGTAAGAAGGAGAGCCGGACGATGAAGGTATTAATCGGATCAGTGCTTGGAGGGCTGGTGGTGGTGCTTATCGCACTGCTGGCCTTTGGTGTCCTTCCAGCCACGTCCCTCAAGCTGGTGGAAGGCTATATGCCAATGCAGATGCTGGTGGAGCTCGCTGGCAGCGTGGCTATTTTTGCCACGGTGAGCTACATGCTCAGTCAGGGTGGCATCCAGCTGCCTCGTTTTTGGCAGGGGATCTTGTTTTGGGCGTATATCCTCCTGTACCTCAAGTTCAGGGTGTATCCGCCTATCCCCTTCAGCGTGCGTGCCATGTATGGCACGGTGTCGCTGATCGCCGTGTTCATGTGGGTGTCCAGCAACGAAGAAGATTGGAAGAAGTTCAAGCAACCGATCATGAACGTGCTGGATGCCAACACCGGCTTCCACAAGGGGCTGCGCACGGTCTACCTGGTTCTGCTGCCAATCTTGCTCTGGGGCTTCTCGTACAGCTCCTTCCTTCCGAACCTGGATGAGCCGGTTGAGCTGCGCACGGTGCATCCGGCGCCGCCGGCCAGCACTAAGGTGCACGGCAAGACCTTCGTGCTCCAGACATCCCAAAATCCCTACCGGGTCAATCCGGAAGGGAAGTATGACCAGGAATACTCCAACGCCCGGATCGTCGAGCAGGCGATGGGACGGTTGATGAAGCCAGACGCCAATCCCTGGGATGAAAAAGCAGAGGGGTACCTCAAGTATGTGCGCGAAGGCGGGGAGATTTTCTTTCAGAACTGCCACTTCTGCCACGGCGACAACCTGAACGGTCGCGGCTTGCACGCGTTTGCCTTCAACCCGATTCCGGCTAACTTCACGGATCCGGGCACGATCGCGCAATTGCAAGAGACATTCATTTTCTGGCGCGTCTCGAAGGGCGGGATTGGGCTGCCCAACGAAGGATTTCCCTGGGCCTCGGTGATGCCGCCCTGGGAACAGCATCTGACCACGGATGAAATCTGGAAAGTCATTCTGTTTGAATACTGGCACACCGGCTATTATCCGAGAACGTGGGATTAATTCCACACATCTTTCGGTGAAGGGGTATCGCTATGAGGCATGTGACGAGTAAGGTGCTTTTAATTGCGATTGCGGCCCTGGGGATCACGATGGTCTCCGGCAGCGCAGGGGTTTCGAGCTTCGCGCAAGAAGGAAGCGGCGTCCCCGAGGGTTTCAAGAAGGGCGAGCTGGCGCCGCTCCCGTCCGCAGAGATGATCGAAGCCGGCAAGCGAGTCTATTTTACGAAGTGCGTCTGGTGCCACGGGGTGGATGGAGCAGGCGATGGGCCTGCCGCCGACCGACTCTGGCCTCGTCCACGGAACTTCAATCAAGGAACGTTCAAGATCCGGCGGACTGCCAGCGGCGAATTGCCGTTGTTCGATGCCAAGAAAGCGGTCGAGGCGGAAAATGACTTGTTCGCGACCGTCACCCACGGCCTCCCCGGGTCGGCCATGCCCTCCTGGGAAGGCATTCTGACCGAAGAGCAACGCTTGCAGGTCTTGTCGTTTGTGACGACCCAGCTTATCAAGGATCGTAAGTTCGACGACAAGGCGACGGAAACGCAGACCGTCCTGCAACTCGACGAAATGAAGCCGATTCCTGTCAGCAAGGAGAGTCTGGAAAAGGGCGCCCAGTTGATCGTAGACAAGAAGTGCATCGAGTGCCACGGGGTCACCGGGCGGGGGGACGGCAACGCATTCAACCTGAAAGATGACTGGGGCTTTGCAATCCAGCCGGCCAACTGGCACAAGTGCTGGAATTTCCGGGGGAGCCGCCAGGATCCGTACAACATCAAGAACATCTTCCGGACCTTCTCCACGGGGGTGAGCGGCACGCCGATGCCGTCCTTCGCGGATAACACGACGGTCGAAGAGCGGTGGCACATCGCCAACTTCGTGAACTCGCTCTGCGAGCGGGACCCCGAAGGGAACCCGCTGCCGATCGATCCGCTCACCGACAAGCCGAAGGTGAACTTCGTGATCCGGTCAGGCCCGGTGCTGGAAGGAGAGATCTCCGACGATCCGGAAAACGAAATGTGGCAAAAGCGTGAGCGCCGGATCGTATTGTTCGGAGGACAAATTACCCATAAGCCGCGAAACTTCGTGAACAGGATCGACGACGTGTGGGTGCGGTCTCTCTACAACGACAAGAACATCGTATTCTTGTTCCAGTGGGATGACCGGTCCAAGAGCGTGGCCGAAGGGAAGCTGCCTTGGCAGCCCACCGAAGTGAACGTGGAGAACTACGGGGTCAAGGAACAGGCGCCGAAGACCGGCGAAGGCGATTCGATTGCCGCTCAGCAGAGTAAGTACGCGGTCTACAACGATGCCTTCGCGTTCCAGTTCCCGGTCAAGTGGCAGGAGTTGCCGGCTCCGATCAAGCCGCGCTACCTCTGGGGCGACCAGAAGTATCCGGTGGACATCGTGAAGTGGGAAGCCAACGGAACCATCAAGGCGTTCACGGGAACCGGCTGGGACCAGGACTTCCAGGATCGGGACGATTATACCGAGAAGCTCAAGGTTCTGAAGCAGGAGTGGAAGGACGGCCGCTGGACTTTGATGATCAGCCGGCCCATCAAGGAAGACTATGACGAGGACACCTACTTCGAGATGGGCAAGTACATCCCGACGGTGTTCTTCGCGTGGGACGGTCACAATGGAGATGCAGGCCGCAAGATGGCCGTCTCCGCTTTCTACTACACGGTTCTGGAGCCGCCCATTCCCAGGGAGACATACATCTATCCGACCCTGATCGCAATCGGGGTCGTGCTCCTGGAAGGCTGGGTGTTGACCCGTCGGGCCAACAAGAAAAAGGGTAAAGTCTAACCCGTCAGGGAAGACAAGCCTTGGAAGGGGGGTGGGGTGGCCCACCCCCCTTTTTTTTCGCTGAAACGATCGATGCTCTCCCAGGTATGATTTCTACAATAGAACAAATGACCGGTCTGTTGCTGGCGGGCGGCAAGAGCCGCAGAATGGGGAGGGACAAGCGGTTTCTTGAGCTGGGCGGGCGGACCCTGCTACAGCGATCCCTGAGCGTGTTGGAAGGTCTGTTCGACGAGGTGATAGTGTCTGTGGCAGAGACTTTCCCCGATTTGGAAGGTTTGCGCGCCAAAGTCGTGGTCGATTTATTCCCTGATTGTGCGACGATGGGGGGGCTCTACTCGGGGCTCTCAGGCGCGACCCATCCGCGCGTCTTTGCCGCTGCCTGTGATATGCCCTTCCTGGCGGATTCGGTGATACGCCGCATGGCCGATCTGGGGAGGGATGCAGATGTGGTAATGGTCCGCCTGGCGAACGGGCTCCAGCCCATGCACGCGATGTATTCCAAGGCCTGTCTGCCCCACCTTGAGCGGATGCTCCACGCAAAAAATCTGAGGGTGCAGGACCTGGTCTCGGTCTCGGATCTCTCCGTAATGATTCTTTCAGAAGAGGATGTGCGAGAAACCGATCCGCAGCTGCTAAGCTTCCTCAATGTGAATCAGCCGGCCGATTTGGAGTTCGCTCGCAAGCTGCTTGCCGGGAAACATAGTGCGGAACGTGAGGGGTCATAAACTCATGCGGCGGTCTCTCTTGCTGATCCACCCCGGAGCGCTTGGCGATGTGTTGTTGGCTCTCACTGCCATCCGTGCGATCCGGGTAGCCTTTCCGGCGCACGAGTGTGGGCTGATTGCCGGAGAGCAAGTTGGCCGGCTGTTGCGGGCTTCTGGAGAGGTAGACCGACTGTACCCGCTGGAACAAGGCTTCCTGGCCGGGCTGCTGGGGGGAACTGAATCGGTAGCTTCAGGCTTGCGTTCCTGGCTGGACAAAGCTGATTTGGTCGTTGGGTGGATGAAGGATGCAGAGGGGAGCCTTGCGGCGACCCTCTATGCGCTTGGGGCAGGCAGGGTTATTATTCGGAGTCCTTTTGATTCCGGTTGTACGAACCTGCATCAGGCAGACCGGCACCTTGAAATCGTCGCTTCGACGGTCGCAGAACAGCCAATGGCAAGGCCGCTGCGATTATCGGAGTCCATTCTGCAAGATGCCGCCGCCAGGTTGGCAGAGGTAGGAGTCCGGAAAGACCACATGCTCGTAGCGGTACATCCGGGCAGCGGGAGCCCGCATAAATGTTGCGAGCCCGGATGGTTTGTCAATCTCGTTGCGCAGTTGCAGGCTCTGGGTGCCTTGCCTATCTTGTTGGCTGGACCGGCTGATACAGAACAGGTCCAAGCGGTCCAACGGTCCTGCGCGGCATCCCCCTTGGTATTCGGTGGCCAGGAGTTGACCTTGGTGGCAGGATTGATGGCTCAGGCTGCTCTGTACGTCGGGCACGATTCGGGGCTCACCCACGTGGCGGCCTATTTAGGTGTGCCGACAATCGCGCTCTTCGGGCCAACCGACCCAAGACGATGGGCGCCCCGTGGGAGTCACGTCGAGATATTAAGCGGCGCCCCTTGTCTCTGCAACGGGTGGAATGGGGTTCAGGCTTGTACCGAGAAACGTTGCTTACAGGTACCGATCGCACAGGTGATCGAGGTGTGTCTTGCCAGACTTCAGGCTCGAGGAAAAAGCGCGTCTGCCGCCCAGTTTCATCGCTCCTTGTCTTGTCATGCCTGAGAGGGTGTGTTAGATTCACCTGCTTGTTTTTTGCTAGACAAAAGAAGGAGTTCGGCCAGGTTGTGTCTCACGATATTGTGCAGGAAAAAGTCATCGACGCCCTCCAGGATGCCTTGCAGGAAGCCAAGCGCAAGGGGCAATTAAAAGTGGAATCGATTCCGACCCTGACGCTGGATCTACCCAAGCGGCCGGAATGGGGCGACTTGGCTTCGACGGTGGCCATGAGCCTTGCGCCATCCGAACGGCGGGCTCCCTATGATGTCGCCCAGATCATTCTCGATAATATTGTTAGACGCGAGGCGTTGTTCGATCGTGTTGAGATAGCCAGGCCCGGCTTTTTGAACATGACAGTCAAGCGCGATCTCTGGTTGCAGGTGTTGGCGGAGATCGAATCGCGAGGGCAGGCCTATGGGCGGATGGCTCTGGGGCAGGGGCGACGCGTACTGGTGGAATACGTCAGTGCGAACCCGACCGGGCCCCTCCATGTCGGCCATGGACGTGGGGCTGCTGTCGGGCAAGCGATTGCCAAATTGCTGCAAGCGACAGGCTATGAAGTGGTGCAGGAGTACTATATCAACGACGCCGGTCGCCAGATGAAGCTGCTCGGAGCGTCCGTGTATGCCAAGTATCAGGAGTTGCTTGGTCGGCCCGTGTCGTTCCCCGCAGAGGGGTATCGCGGCGCCTACATTGAGACGGTGGCAGCGCATGTGCGTGAGCAGGCGGGGGAGTCGGTGCTCAACCTTTCGGCCGAACAGGCGGAACAACGGTGCCGGGAGTTGGCCTATCGTGAACTGCTCGAAAATATTCGACAGGATCTCCGCGCCTTCGGCATCGAGTTCGACGCCTGGTTCAGCGAAGCCTCCTTGCTGGCGTCCGGGGGGGTGGAGCAAGTGCTTTCCGATCTCCGCGCGCGCGATTTGCTGTTCGACCAGGATGGCGCCTGGTGGTTTCGGTCCTCGTCATTCGGCGACGAGAAAGATCGGGTCGTGCGGAAGCAGGAAGGGGACTATACCTATCTGGCCTCGGATATCGCCTACCATCGGGATAAGCTCCAGCGCGGCTACGATCTGCTGATCGATGTCTGGGGGGCGGACCATCACGGGTACATTCCGAGGATGGAAGCGGTGGTGCAGGCCTATGGCTATCCCAAGGAGCGGCTGCGGGTGGTTCTCGTTCAGATGGTCAATCTGCTGCGCGGGGGGCGGAAGGTGGAGATGTCCAAACGCGCCGGCGAGTTTATTACCATGCGGGAGGTGATGGACGAGGTGGGCGCGGACGCAGCCAAGTTCTTCTTCCTGATGCGCCGGTCGGACACGCATCTGGACTTCGACCTGGAATTGGCCAAGCAACAGTCGGCAGAGAATCCCGTCTACTATGTTCAGTACGCGCACGCACGGATCGCCAGCCTCTTTCGGGTGGCCGAAGAGCGGGGCTTGCCGGTGCCGAAACCGAGTGCGGCGGACTTGTCTTTGCTGCGAGATCCGGATGAATTCGGGCTGATCCGGAAGCTCTCGGCTTATCCGTCCGTGGTCCAGGGCAGCGCGGCGGCTCTGGAGCCCCACCGGTTGACCTTCTACCTACAGGAGCTGGCCGGCTTGCTCCATACCTTCTACTTCAAACACCGAATTATGCCGGTGGCCGCGGATCAGGACGTGGCCGAGGCCGCTGCGTTTGTCAAAGATGCGAGCGAGATGGGCAAGCAGCGGGAGCAAGTCAGCCCCGATTTGACGGGAGCCAGACTGGCGCTGATGTATGCCGTGCAGCAGGTGCTCCGTAACGGCCTGGGGCTCCTCGGGATCTCCGCCCCTGAGCGGATGTGAAGATAGGCTTCGGCTATGCTTGAGTTCACACTACAACAGACGGATATGGGCGGGGTGGCGCGCGTGGGTGCGCTCAAAACGGCCCATGGGACGATCGAGACCCCGGCGTTCATGCCGGTCGGTTCCCTGGGGACTGTCAAAGGGATTGGTCCCGAGGACCTGATGGGACTCGGATATCGCCTGATCCTGAACAACGCCTATCATCTGTACCTGCGTCCGGGGCATCGGGTCATAGAGGAACTGGGAGGGCTGCACTCGTTCACGGGCTGGCCCGGGGCGATCCTGACCGACAGCGGCGGGTTTCAAGTGTTCAGCCTGGCGAAGCTCTGTCGGGTGACGGACGAAGGGGTGACGTTTCAATCTCATGTGGACGGCTCTTCCCATCACATTACACCGGAGCGGGCGATTGAGATTCAGGAGGCCTTGGGGGCCGATATCATCATGGCCTTCGATGAATGCGTGGCGCTTCCCTCGTCCCGCGAACGGGTTCACGAGGCGTTGAGACGGACGGGCGCCTGGGCCCGCCGCTGCCAAGCCGCGAGGCGTCGGTCCGACCAGGCGCTCTTCGGGATCGTCCAGGGCGGGCATGACCCGGCCCTGCGAGTCGAGTCTGCCCAGGACTTGGTCTCACTGGGGTTCGACGGGTACGCGGTCGGAGGGCTTTCCGTGGGAGAGGAAAAGTCCGTCATGTACTCGATGCTGGACGCAACCGTTCCTGCATTGCCGGCCGGGCGGCCCCGATATTTGATGGGGGTCGGACTGCCGGAAGATTTGGTCGAGGGCGTGGCTAGGGGCATCGACCTGTTCGACTGCGTGGTGCCGACCAGGCATGGGCGTACCGGTTGGCTGTTCACGGCCGGCGGACGGGTGCTGATCAAGCAAGCCCGCTATGCCAAGGACGAATGCCCGATCGATCCAGCCTGTTGCTGTCCGGTTTGCCGGAAGCATTCGCGGGCATACTTGCACCACTTGTTTGGGGTCAAGGAGATGTTGGGGGTGCGCCTCAACACCGTGCACAATTTGTATTATTTTGCCGACTTGATGCGGCAGATCCGCTCCGCTATTGCCGCCGGCTCGTTCGCTGCGTTTCGGCGAGAATTTCACGCGAAGCGGGAAGCGGCCGGCGTCGTCGGAGCGGGCGATGCGGCTGATCGTGGCGGGATCGAAGAACTGGCAGCGATGCAGGAGGGGAGGCGGTGAGCATGATGGCATCGGTGGCCTGGGCACAGGGAACACAAGGCGGGGGCGCGGGTCCGGGATCCTCGCTGCTGTCGCTGGTGCCGTTCGTCCTAATCTTTATCGTCTTCTATTTCTTGTTGATTCTGCCCCAACAGAAGCGCCAGAAAAATTTGAAGGCGATGTTGGAGGCGCTCAAGAAGGGCGATAAGGTGGTGACTTCCGGCGGCATCTGGGGCACGGTCACCAATTTGGGTAAAGAGACGGTGACGCTGCAGATCTCGGACAATACCAAGATCAAGGTTCAGCGGGAATCCATTTCCCGGCTTCGGGCGGATGAAGAAGAATAGCGAGGCCTCCGTCAGGTGGGGCCGTTTCAACGATTGAGGGACGAATGAAGAAGGTCGGCGGACGATTTGCATTGCTGGGCATCGTACTGGTGCTCTCGGTTGCGTTTTTTCTTCCCTCCTATCCTCGGCTGTATCAGGCCTTGCCTGACTGGTCGAAGAAAATCCTTCCGACCAAGGGCATCACCCTGGGCTTGGATCTTCAGGGGGGAATCCATCTGGTTCTGGAGGTCGAGGAGGAACGGGCGGTGGAGATCGCCGTGGACCGGTCCGTGACGGCCATGCAGGATCTACTGGTCGACAAGAAGATTCCCGTCGAATCGGTCAAGCGAACCGGGTCCTCCCAGGTCACGCTCTCCTTCCAGAACGCAGACTTGAAGGCCCAGATCCAAAAAATTATGGAGGATTTCCCCTCCTTTTACGACCTGGAACAAAAGAGCACGGGTGTCAGCCTGGTGTATGAGCTGCGCGAGGGTGAGATCAAGCGGATCAAGGATTCCGCCATCAACCAGGCTTTGGAGACGATCCGGAACCGGATCGATCAATTCGGTGTGGCCGAACCGCTGATCCAGCGGCAGGGACTCAAACAGATCGTCGTCCAGCTTCCGGGCATTACCGAGCCGAAGCGAGCGAAGGACCTGATCAAGGAAACGGCGCTGCTCGAATTCAAGTTGCTGGACGAGTCCAGCAAGCTGGCGATGGATTTGCCGCAACGGATCCCGAAAGGAAAAGAAGACGAGGTGCTCAAGCAGGTCCAAGGCCAGCTGCCGGAAGGCGATCAGATCCTGTTCGAGAAAATGATCGAGAAAGACACGGGACGCGAATTCCGCACCCCGTTTCTGGTCAAGAAGCGCGTGATGTTGGCCGGGGATGTGTTGAGCGATGCGCGCGTCTCGATCGGGCAGTTCAACGAGCCCTACGTGTCGGTGACCTTCGATGCCAAGGGCGCTCGGGAGTTCGAGCGCATCACATCCGAGAACGTCAAAAAGCGGATGGCGATCGTGCTGGACAATACCATTTATTCCGCCCCCGTCATTCAGGAGCGAATCAGCGGGGGACGGGCTCAGATCAGCGGCACTTTCACCATGCAGGAAGCCAACGATCTCGCGATCGTGCTTCGGGCCGGCGCCTTGCCCGCCCCGCTGAAGATCATCCAGGATCTGACCGTCGGTCCCTCGTTGGGGCGCGACTCGATCGAGAAGGGGGTCCGTGCCACCCTGTTTGCGGGTGGCATGGTCGTCTTTTTTATGATGGTGTATTACCGGCTCTCGGGCGTCATCGCCGATTTCGCCTTGGGGTTGAACCTGATCTGCTTGATCGGGTCACTGGCCGGATTGAATGCGACGCTCACGCTGCCCGGCATCGCGGGGATCATTCTGACCATCGGCATGGGAGTGGATTCCAACGTTTTGATCTTCGAGCGTATCCGCGAGGAGCTGCGGCAGGGCAAGCCGGTACGTTTGGCGATCGATAGCGGGTACGACAAGGCCTTACTGACGATCATCGACTCCCACGTGACCACCCTCATCACAGGCCTGGCGTTGTTCCTGTTCGGAACCGGGCCGATCAAGGGGTTTGCGGTCACGCTCTGTCTGGGGATTGCGATCAATTTGTTCACCGCGCTGGTCGGCACGAAAGTGGTCTTCGACACGTTGAACCAGCGCCGCAAAGTCGAGCAATTGAGCATTTAGCGGTTTCGTCCGATCTGCGAGAGGGGAATGCATGTTCGAGATTTTGGGGAAAACCAATATTGATTTCATGGGCAAGCGGAAGATCGCGTTTGCCTTTTCGGGTATCTTGGTCCTGCTGGGGATTGTGGCCGTGATCCAGATCGCCAGGGGAGCCGCCAACCTCGGGATCGACTTTGCGGGCGGGACCGCCGTGCAGTTGAAATTCGACCAGCCCATTCCCATCGACGAGGCGCGCAAGGCGCTGGAGTCGAACGGGCTCGCCAATGCGGACTTGCAGGAGTTCGTCGAGGCCAACAAGCTCCTGGTTCGGGTCAAGACCTCGACCACCATCGAGGAAAAAGTGGCGGACAGGGTCGTTGCCGTCTTCACCAAAGAATTTCCGAACAACAAGTTCGTGGTGGACGCTTCTACCGAAATCGGGCCCACGATCGGGCAGAAATTACAGCAGGACGCCCTGATTGCCATCCTGGTGTCCTTTCTCGGCATCATTCTGTACATCGCGGCACGTTTTGAGTTTCGCTTCGGCGTGGCGGCGGCACTCTCTACATTTCATGACGTGCTGGCCGTGCTGGGCGCGTTTTATGTCCTGGACAAGGAAATCACCTTGCTGGTTGTGACGGCTTTGCTGACTCTGGCCGGGTATTCGCTCACCGATACGGTCGTCGTGTTCGACCGGATACGCGAAAATCTTCGCGTGCGCCGCCGGGATAATATGGAAGCCGTGATCAACAACGGAATCAATCAGGTCTTGAGCCGGACGATCGTGACCAGCCTGACAGTTGTGCTGGTGCTGATTCCACTGACTCTGGCCGGGGGCGAAGTCCTGCACGATTTTTCTTTGGCGCTCCTCTGGGGGGTCATCTTTGGGACCTATTCTTCAATTTTCGTCGCCAGCCCCCTCCTACTGATCTGGCCGGGAGGGGAGGGGCGGTTGCTCAAGCGAGGATAGGTGAAGTTTCATGTTACCTTTACTTGACATTCAAGAGATGCCGAATGAAAATGAGCACATAGAAAGGATGCTTTGTTACCTAAATGACAGCCTGGAGTCGGTCACACAGCCTCCAGCATAAGATCATTACGGCCATCGTAATGGTCGGCCTCCTGCCTCTGAGTCTCTCTCTCTTCCTGACCTACGTCGAAGAACGCCGCGCCCTCCGCGAAAGTGTCGGAGCCAATTTTAAGGAATCGGCGGTGGAAGCGGCGCGTCGGGTGGAAATGCAAGTCACCCGCGGGCTCAGCGAAGCACAACAGCTGGCCGCAACCCCATTCCTGCGGACGGCCGTGACCGAGGCCAACCGAGGCTATGCGGACAAAGACGAGGCCAGCATCCAAGCCATGATCAAAGACTGGCAGCAGCAGTGGCGTCAGCGGGAGCGCCGCAACGAATTCCCTTTGTTCATCAACCGCATTGTGACGAACTACCTGATCCGCTGGCATGACATTCGGCGCTCGGACTACGTGGGGATTTTTGTGACCGACGCGCGGGGCGCCTTGGTGGTCAGCTCGATTCCCCAGGTCGAATATTACTATGGCAAGAGTGCTTGGTGGCGGGCGGTCTACAGCGGCGGGACCGGGCAGCAATACGTCGGCGAGATATACTTCGATCCATCCTTCGGCACCCATGTGCTCAATGTGTCGGTGCCGATTCTGGACGACGACCAGCGGGCTGCGGTTGGGGCGGTGACGGTCCTGTTGCGGCGCGACTCCCTGTTCCAAGCGGTGGCGGAGATCACTGTCGGGCAGACGGGCCATGCGATGCTGTTGGCTTCGGACGGGACGCTGTTGATCTGTCCGGTCCTCCCCCCTGAGGAACATTCCGTGACCCAGGCCTTGCTCCAATCCATCACTGACCTTCGGGCCGGTTGGATCGTGGCTGCCGATGACACGCATGGCGGTCGCGAGGCCATTGTCGGATTTTCTCCTGTCCGCTTGGGCAGCAAGCTCGCTGCGGGAAGCCTTGACGGAAAACGATGGCTGACGGTCGTCCGGCAGAACCCGGAAGAAACCTATGCCCCGTTGAATCAACTGGTGATCAAGGTCGCCGCCTACGGGGCCTTGGTGTTCGCCCTGCTCTGGGGCACGGGGGTGTTGGCGGCCCGGCGGATTGTCCGCCCGGTCCAGGCTCTCCACGAAGGAGTCAAGCGGATCGGAACCGGCAGTCTGGACCACCAATTGACGCTGAAGACCGGCGATGAAATCGAGCAACTGGCCGAGGCGTTCAACCGAATGGCTGCGAATCTGAAGGCCTCGTTCACCCAGTTGGAGCAGCGCATGGCGGATATCCGCAGGCTGGAGGAACGGTATCGAGACCTGATCGAGAATTCGCCGGAGATGATCCACCAGATTAACAAGGCGGGACAGTTCGTGCATGTCAATCAGACCGAGCTGGACAAGCTGGGCTATAGCCTGGATGACATGCTGGCGATGCGTCTGTGGGATATCGTCCCGCGGGGACGAGAGCCGGAAATCCTGGCCTACCTCGAACGGATGGTGTCGCAGGATCGGTCCACGATCGAAACAGTGTTCCTGACCAAGGACGGCAGGCCGATCGACGTCGAAATCCACTCCACTGCGCTATTCGACATCGAAGGCGGGGGACTGGTGTACTCCCGAGCATTTGTGCGGGACATCACCCAACGCAAGGCGTTGGAGCAGAAGGTCCAGCGATACACCACGCAACTGGAGCAGGAAGTCGCCGAGCGAACCCGGGAATTGTCGCTCTCGCAGAAACGGTATAAGGCGCTCTTCGACCTGGCGGCGGATCCGGTCTTCATGGTGGAATCAACCGGCCGCATTATGGCGGTTAACCAGCGTGAAGAGCGAGTCCTGGGCTATGCGGAGGACGATTTAATCGGACGCCCGCTGCTCAACCTGGTCTCTTCTCGCCATCAAGACCTCACGCGTTCCTTGATGGAGAAGATTGTGCGGGGCGAACAGCAAGTGCCCACGGAGGAAATCGAAGTGGTCGGCCGTGGCGGTGCGCCCATGATGGTGGAGATGGACCTGATCAGGATCGAAGACGGATCCACGGTCTCCGTCATGGTGCAACTCCGGGATATCACGGAACGCAAGCGGTTGGAGCAGCAACTGCACGAGTATAGCGTGGAGCTTGAAGCCAAGGTCAAGGCGAGGACCAGGGAGATCGAGGAAACCAAGACCTACCTGGAAAACCTTCTCGAGAACGCGAACGATGTCATCTATACCTTGGACACGGAACAGCGGTTCACCTATGTAAACAATAAAGTCGCGGCCTGGGGCTATCGCAAGGAGGATCTGATCGGCCGCCCCTATCTCTCATTGCTCTCAAAACGGCACCGTGGGCGTCGTCTGAAGAGTACGCTGGATATCGGCGCCAAGCAGGTCTATGAGGTTGAGGTCCTGAGTTGTTCGGGGGATACGCGAACGGTCATGGTGAGTGTGTCGCCGCTTCACGATCCGGACGGCCGTATTCAAGGGGTCCTGGGTATTGCGCGGGACATCACCGATACTAAGAAGCTGGAGCAGCAGATACTGAACTCCGAGAAGCTGGCGTCGGTGGGAAAGCTGGCCGCCGGCGTCGCGCATGAGATCAATAATCCGTTGGGCGGGATTCTGAACTGCCTGTACAACTTGCGCAAGGGGACCCTCTCGCCGGCCAGGCAGGAGGAATACGTGGTCTCGATGGAAGACGGGCTTCGGCGGGTCCAGAAGATCGTTCGGCAATTGCTGGACTTTTCTCAGCAGCACGAACCGGAGCTTTCCCCCACGGACATCAATGTGGTCGTCGAGCGAGTATTGGTGCTCACCGAACATATCTTCGTGGCCGGTCAGATCCGTTTGGACAAACAGCTTCAGCCCGACCTGCCCCCGTTGATGGTGGATCGCCACATGCTCGAACAGGTTTTGATGAACTTGGTCCTGAACGCGACCCAAGCGATCAAGAGCGGGGGCACTGTCACCATCCGGACCAGAGTCGCAGGGGAGACTTGCTTGATCGAGGTGCAAGACACGGGGTGCGGCATTCAGCCTCATGTACTGTCGCGCATTTTCGACCCCTTCTTTACGACCAAGGGCGTGGGCGAGGGGACCGGCTTGGGCCTGTCCGTGAGCCTCGGGATCGTGGAGCGGCATGGCGGCCGGATTCTGGTCGAAAGCGAGGTGGGGCAGGGGTCGCTGTTCACCGTCTCCCTTCCGCTTGCGCGGGAACGGGTCACGACAGGGAGGATCGCATGAAAGCTCCGTCGGTCTTGATCATCGACGACGAGCCTCTAATGCGGCTCTCGATGCTCGACGCGCTGAAGGCCGTCGGCTATGACGTGCACGCAGCAGCCACGGGGCAGGAAGCCCAGGCCATCCTCTCCTCCAACACGTTCGACATCGTGATTACCGACCTTCGCCTGCCTGGGTCGGATGGGTTGTCGTTGCTGCAGGTATGCAAACAGCGGTCGCCCCGCTCCGAGGTGATCCTGATCACGGCGCATGGCTCGGTGGAAACGGCGGTCGAGGCGATGAAGCTGGGCGCGTACGACTACGTCACCAAACCCTTTGGGATGGACGAGCTATTGTTGATTGTGGACCGGGTCTCGAAGGTGTTGGCGCTGCGCCAGGAAAATTTGCGGTTGCGCGAAGAGCTGGAGGGGCGTTTCAGCTTCGAGGGTATTCTTGGGAAGAACGATCGGATGCGGGAGGTGCTGGAGAAGATCCAACTGGTCTCGGCGACGGATTCGACCGTGCTGATTGTCGGGGAGAGCGGGACCGGCAAGGAACTGGTGGCCAACGCGCTGCACCGCAGCAGCCCGCGCCGCGATCATGCGCTGATCAAGGTGAGCTGCGCGGCTTTGCCGGAAACCTTGCTGGAGGCGGAACTCTTCGGGCACGAAAAGGGGGCGTTCACGGGCGCGCTCAAGCAACGGCGGGGCCGTTTCGAGCTGGCGCACAAGGGGACGCTGTTTCTGGACGAGATCGGGGAAATTTCCCCCGTGGTGCAGGTGAAGCTGCTGCGGGTCTTGCAGGAACGGCAGTTCGAGCGGGTGGGGGGGAATGAGACCGTCGAGGTGGACGTGCGGCTTGTCTGCGCCACGCAGAAAGATCTCAAGAAAGAGGTGCAACAGGGACGGTTTCGGGAAGACCTCTATTATCGCCTCAACGTCGTCCCGGTGATCTTGCCCCCGCTGCGTGAGCGCCGGGAAGATGTGCTATTGATCGGCGAGCACATGTTGCAGGCCCGCGCGGCGAAAACCAGTAAACCCGTGAAGGGATTTTCCCAGCGGGCCCAGGAGCTCTTGCTCCGCTACTCGTTCCCGGGCAACGTGCGCGAATTGGAAAACATGATCGAACGGGCGGTCGCTCTGGGGCGTCCGGAGGAGGATGTACAGCCCTGGGATCTCTGCGGATTTTCCGCGTGCCCCTACTTGGGCGGGACGCAGCAGGAGACATGCGGGTTTTGCAGCGAGGGGTTGACCGGCAAGCGGGCGACCAGCGCCATGCTGGACTCGCTGGCCTCGGCCCGGGAGGAATTCGAGAAGGACTATATCCTGGGCGTGTTGGAACGGGTCGGCGGTAGCCGGACGGAAGCGTCGCGGCTGCTGGGGCTCTCCCGCAAGGCCCTGTGGGAGAAGTGCAAGCGCTACGGGATTCCCTCTTCGCGCGGCGAGTCGGACGACGTGGGCGAGTAGTCGCTAACAGGATAGCGAGGCTCTGCCACCCTGCTTGGAGCCGTTCGCCCTTCGTCAGCCGCATCCGGAATGTGTGGAAAAGAACGAGGGGTCGGGAGCGGCTGTTCAGGCTCCCGGCCCCTCGTTCGTGTTCGAGGATGAGCGGGCTATTCTTTCGGCTCTGCTCCGCCTTCCCAGAGCTTGACGGTTCGATCCCAGGAGGCGCTGAGCAGACGTTGTCCGTCGGGGGAAAAGGTGACGCCGCGTACCGCTCCGGTGTGGGCTTTCAACGTTCTGAAATGGCGACCTGCGGCCACGTCCCAGAGCTTGATCTGGTTGTCGTCGCCGCAACTGGCCAGGACCCGTCCATCCGGCGACACAGCCAGCGACCGGACCCATCCTCCGTGGCCTTTGAGCGTCCGAATCTCGGTCATTTGGGGCATTTGGAAGACCTTGATCGTGGCGTCGCGGCTCCCGCTGATCAGCATCTGGCCGTCAGGGGTGAAGGTCAACGCGCCGATCCAATAGAGCATCGGTTTCTGAAACCCGCCCTCGTCCTCGACGAAGTACCCGCGATACTCCGTGGTGTCGTCGTCTTGGATGTCCTGCCAGTGCCCGTTGTGCAGGATCTTTTCCTCGCCGCTCGGAAGGACTTCCCAGAGTTTGATCTTGCCGATGTCGGATCCGCTCGCTAAATGGATGCCGTCCGGAGAGAAGGCGACCACCGGAGACCAGTGGTGGTCGAACTGATCCTTGCCGAGTAGAGTCATGAGCTCGGTGCCGGTGCTGATTTCCCAGATTTTGATGTCTTTGTTGTGGCTGCCCCGGGCGAGCATGAGCCCGTCGGGCGAGAGGGATAGGCTACAGACGTTGTGATCGTAGCGCGTGAAGAGCAGCTTGGTGGGTTCCCCCGTCGTGGGGTTCCAGAGCCGAATGGTCCGGTCCTCGCTGCCGGTGACCAGCGTCTGCCCGTCCGGGGTATAGAGGATGGCGCGGATGTCGTGGGTATGGCCGCGCAGGGACCGCAGCAGCCGTCCGGTTTCGATATCCCAAATGCGGACCAGCCGGTCCGCGCCTCCGCTGGCAAAGGTGAGCCCGTCCGGCGAGAAGGCGACGGCCCAGATCCCGTGAGAATGGCCGCGAAACGTCTTCTCCTCCCTGGTATCGGCCTTCCAATATTCCAGGAGGTCGTCCGCCGGTGTCGATGCTCCTGCCGGGACAGATCCGGTCTGGCTGCTGGAGGGGAGGGGCTGGGTCATTTCGGTCATAACGCACGTACTCCTTAACAGCGGCAGCCGCGGGGGCCTTGCCGGGTATTTGCAAATACAGCAGCTGGATGGCTATAATCAGCGCAGGATTGCGTTGATCATAAAAGATGGTTTGCAAGCAAGTCAAGCCGCCGTATCCGTCCACGCCTCCGGTCAACCCTGAGATTCCTTCTCTCGTGTTAACGTAGCCGGTTAAGGCCAAGCGCAGCCGCGAGCAAGCAGGAGACACCCGTCCATGGAGATTCGATTTCAGCCCGCCCTTCTTCAGGAAGTCATTGACTCCTTCGTGGAGAAAACGGAGCGAGAGGGCGATCCGACCTACTACAAGGAGTTTCACGAACTGGCAGACCCCATTTACGAGAAATTCTCGCTGGACGATCGGGAGGCGGAGTTCAAGAAACTGTACCAGTATCTGTTCGGAACCTGGGGGTTTTCGGACATCGTCCGGGATGCGTTCGACGAGTTCCCGCAGCTCAAGGAGCGCATCGGGATCGTCTTGATCAAGGGGGTTCTGAAAGAGGACCAGGAGGGCGTCGACATCCTGAGAAAATGGGGCTCCGTCGAACAGGACCTGGCCAAGCAGTTCGAGGAAAAGGGACTCAAAGGCGTGGGGATCAAGTTGATCCCGCGTCGATTCTATGACCCGGCGTTGACCCGCTACTGCCGCCATGAACTCATGCACATCGCCGACATACTGGACGAGACCTTCGGCTACGACCCGGACACCAAAGTCGGACAGAATCCGGGCGAAGAAACCTTGATCCTGCATCGCTACCGGGTGCTCTGGTGCCTGCATATCGATTCCCGCCTCTTGCGGGAGGGGAAGGAGTCGATGTTGACCCGGGAGGACCGCTTCAAGGAATTCCGCTCCTGGTATCGCAAAATTCCTCCGGCGCAGTTGAAATCGGTCTTCGAAGGATTGTGGCAGGCAGACCAGTTGACCCACGCGGAACTCGTCGAGATGGCCACCGACACGCTGCGTGTTATGGATCGGGCGTTGGATGTGGAGGGTGGGGAGCTCCCGGAGGTTCAGAACAAAGTCATGCTGATGCCGGGCTTCCCTTGCCCGCTTTGCCGGTTCCCGACTTATTCATGGGTTGAGGACCTCGAAAATAAATTGGAAAAGCACGTCTTGGAATTCATCCGAGAGAATCATCCGGGGTGGGATACAGAGTTCGGGGCCTGCGATCGTTGCGTCGAAGTGTACAAGCTCCGCGCCGATGGAGTGATGTGACGAAGGGACGGCTCATGGCCACGGATCCGAATTACGGCCGCCGCCATTTCCTCAAGGATTCCGTCCTGTCCGTCGCCAAGACGGCGCAGGAGTTCGTGAAGCATCGCGATGCGCCGCCGGAGCAAGTCAAGCCGGAGCCGCCTGCCAGAACCGACTGGCTCAGGCCGCCGGGGGCGGTCGCCGAGGCGCTCTTTCTGGAGCGATGCACCCGCTGCGGAGATTGTCTCAAGGTCTGTCCCTACGGCAGCATCAAGCCGGAACCCAAGTCCGGGACTCCGGTGATCTTTCCGGATGAAATGCCCTGTCATCTCTGCGAGGACTTTCCTTGCATCAGCGCCTGCGGAACAGAGGCCCTGCTCCCCATAGTCGGCCGTGAAGAGGTCGCCATGGGGGTCGCCGTTGTGTCACATCGAATGTGTACGGCAGGCCAAGGTTGTCACGCCTGTGTCTCCCGCTGTCCCACTGAAGCGTTGTCCATGGACTTTGATTTGTTCCGCTTAGAGGTGTTTAAGGAGCGATGTGTGGGGTGCGGTCTCTGCGAGCAGACCTGTAAAACGGTCAATGACAAGGTTGCTATCAGGATCACCCCAGCACGGGTGCTGGCATCCGGGGGAAATGCCAGATGAGATGAACGGAGTCTGGTGAACGAGCCATGTTCAGTTGGAAAATCATAGGGTTCTATGGGCGTATTAGAGCACTGAGTTCGGGCTTGACTTCCCCCGGTGCATTGCCTATCATACGCGGGCTTACACCTTCCATGGTGGTAAGGACCCGTCGGAGAATATGTTGATGAATACGAAGGAAAGTCAGCTGGGAGTCGCGGGTTCTCTCGCAATGCCTACTGGCTCCGTAGCCATCAAGGACTCACCTGCCGTTGAACGGGCGCTGGGGCGCAGCAAGCTCTACCTCCTGCTTTCGTGGAGCTTGCTCTATCCTGAAGACGATGAGTTCCTGGATTATTTGCAATCCGGGGAGTTCGTTGAAGATGCGCGAACGGCGCTGGAGAGTCTCCGCCAGGGCTTGGAGGGGATCGGCGGAGAGCGGGCGCGGACGAAACTTGCAGCCGTCGCTAAGTCTCTAGACCAAGTCGAATCCCTCGTGGCATCCGAGTGCGTCAATTGGCAATTGAGTGACCTGCAAGCCGAGCACCGGCGGGTGTTCAGTAACGTGATCACCTTGGATTGTCCTCCATACGAAACCCTCTTCGGCAACGATCACGTATTCGGCCAAGCGCATGTGATGGGCGATATCGCCGGCTATTATCGAGCGTTTGGGGTCGAACTCTCCAAGGATATCCATGAACGCATGGATCATCTAAGCGTCGAGCTCGAGTTCATGCACTTTCTGGCCTACAAAGAATCGTACGCCCGTTGCCACGATGGCGCCGACAAGACGCAGATCGTGGTGGACGCGCAAAAGAAATTCGTCAAGGAGCACATCGGCCGCTGGGTTCCGCTGTTTTGCCGAATGTTGGTCAAAAAGGCCGACTCGGGATTTTTTCGGCACATGGCAGACTTTGGCTCCGACTGGATGGACTTCGAAGCGGCCTACCTTGGAGTCACTCCCCAGCCCTATTCCGAAGCCGATTATCGGCCGGCTACGTTCAACGCTCCCGAAGGTCAAACCTATGAGTGCGGCGCGCAAGATCAGGGGAACGAACTGAGCATCCTCCTCAATGAAGTGGGTGCGTCGTCTTTCTTGGATAAAGACAAGAATAAGGATAAGGATGAGGCTGGGCCTGTCGGCACGGCGTAAGGGGCCGTTTTATTTCGTCACCGGGAGCGGAAGAACGTTGGTCGTTTTTGCGAGCAGTCTTTAATCATTAATCGAGAGGAGGGCATATTCATATGAGAGTGGCGCAGACACGCAACAAGAAAGTGGTGTTTGGCATTCTTCTCTCGGCGCTGGTCGTGGGCGTCATGTTGACGCTGGGTCAGGTGCCGCTGGCGGTGAGCCAGCCGGTCACGATCCCGGTGAAGGCCATCAAGGGCCCGATCCCCATGGACGGAGCCAATCCCATCTGGGAGGGCGTGCCGGGTGTGGTGATCCCGCTGAGCGGGCAGACGATCACGACGCCGATGCATCCGAACATTTCCGTGAAGTCCGTCTTCGTGAAGGCGGTCACGAACGGAAAAGAAGTGGGGTTCCGCTTGGATTGGGCGGACCAGACCATGAACAATACGACGATCGGACCGCAGGACTTTCGCGATCAGGCCGCGATCCAGTTCCCAGTGAACACCTCCGGGGCGCCGCCGTTCCAGTGCATGGGGCAGTCCGGTGGAACCGTCAACATTTGGCGGTGGAATGCGGAGTGGCAGAAGGACTTGGGCAAGGACAGCGCGGGGCTGTGGGACGTGGACGACCAGTACCCGGGCATCTTCTGGGACTACTACTTTGAAGAGCCGGCTGGCGGCGTGACCTATCCGGATCGGATCGGCCGCAGCCTTGGGCCTTTCAATCCCGGCATCTGGTCCGGCAACATTATGTCCGATCCGACGTTGCGCGTGAGCTCGGTGGAAGACTTGAATGCCAACGGATTCAGCACCCTGACCACTCAATCCCATCAGGATGTGATTGGCAATGGCGTGTGGGAGCCGGCTGGTTCCGTCAAGGGCGGCTGCTGCACAGGGCCGACGTGGCGGATTGTTGTGAAGCGTGCGTTGACCACCAGCGATGCGAACGACGTCCAGTTTAAGGCCGGTGCTTCGGTTCCCGTGGCCTTTGCGGTCTGGGACGGCACCAACGTCGAGCGGAACGGCATGAAGGGCATCTCGACCTGGTTTACGCTCAAGTTGCCCTGATGTTCGCTTAGGTCTCCCCGTCAGGGGAGTGGGCAGGCCTTTTTGGTGGCAATCCCACCAGCGGCCGTGACAAGAATAGCCCCGAGTCGCCTTTAAAGGTGATTCGGGGCTTTTCTTTGCCCTTGAAGAATGACCACTGTATGGCTTCGATCTGGGCTGGACTTTCGTGCAGTTGCATTTGCGAAAGCCGCAGGTGTATAAGAAATAGTCTGCAATAGATCGTCAAACAAGTCTGCAACCGAAGGGTTTCTGTGAAGATATCCCTGTTGTTTCCACCAACCTGGCATCCGTCGCAGCCCTATTTGAGCCTTCCTTCTTTGATGGGGTTCTTGACCAAGGCCGGAGTCAAAAATGTCCGGCAGCGAGACCTCGGAATCGAGGTGTTGGATGCCGTGCTGACGCAGGAATATGGGGCGGAAATCTACCAGCGGCTCGTTGACAAGATAAAGAAGCTGGAGCGAGAGCGGACGGGGGAGACCGGGCCTGGGAGTGCGGAACATTATACGCGTCTGGTCGAGTCCTTAGATCGGTTCCCATATCTGATCGATGCGATCGAGCCTGCTAAGGAGTCATTGCGGGGAGAAGAGTTTTACGATATCGAACGATACCGGGAGTGCCTCTTCCTGATCGACAAATGGTTGGAGCTTGTGTCCACCCTCTATTTCCCGACAAGACTGACGGTTGTCGACAACCAGTTCAGCACCTACTCCATCTACTCGTCTAAGGACCTGCTCAAGGCCATCCATGACGAAGAGCAAAATCCCTATCTGAGTCTGTTCCGCGACCGATTTCTCCAGTCAATTCTTGCAGATCAACCTGACTTGGTAGGGGTCTCGATCACGGCCACGAGCCAGATCATTCCAGGTCTGACCCTCTGCCGCCTCATCAAGGAGGCCAACCCGAACCTGCACTTGACGATCGGCGGGAGTATCTTTACCCGACTGGTCGATAACCTTCGCCGGTGTCCGGGGTTGTTCGACCTGACCGACGACTTTATCGTCTTTGAAGGCGAAACGGCTCTGCTGGAGTTGGTCAATCAGCTTGAAGGGAAACGGGATTTTAGCAAGGTTCCGAACCTGATCCATCGCCACAACGGCAAGATTACGGTCAACCAGCCGTTCTACTCTGAGAATATCAACGAGCTGCCGGCTCCGAACTATGACGGCTTTCCCTTGGGACGCTACCTGTCTCCCAACACGGTCCTGCCGGTGCAATTCTCCCGAGGCTGCTACTATAAAGACTGCGCGTTTTGCGCGCTGACGCTTGACCACCAAAACTTCCGCCAGCGGGATCCAGGCAAGACCGTCGATGACTTGCAGTGGCTCTCGACTCGCTACAACACGCAGTATTTTTTCTTTACGGACGAATGTTTTGCCCTGTCGCCGACCAAGCGGCTCTGTCAGCAGATGATCGACCGCCGCGTGAATTTCTCTTGGACCTGCGAGATGCGATTCGAAAAGAATCTGTCGCGCGAGCTGTTGACACAGATGCGCGATGCGGGGTGCCTCAAGATTGTCTTCGGACTCGAATCCTTCAATCAACGGGTGATGGATTTCATGAAAAAGGGGATTGCCCAGGCGAGCGTCCGGCGCATTACGGAGGACTGCCTCGATCTGGGGATCGCCATCCACTGCTATATCATTGCGGGCTTCCCGACCGAAACTGAGGCGGAGGCCATGGAAACGGCCAACTTTGTCGTAGGCAACGAACGCCTCAACCAATCGTATGGATTTTCCTGCCAGCCGTGCCTCTTCGACCTTGAGAAGGAAGCGCCGATCATGAGTGACCCGGGCAGTTATGGGATACAACGCATCATGCGGCCGGCTTCGGAGGATCTCAGCCTTGGGTTTTTCTATGAGGTCAAGGAAGGTATGACGCCGGAACAGGCTGAGCGGGTCTACCAGGAGATTTACGGGAAGATCAGCGAGGTCGTTTGCGAGTTGCCGTTTAATTATTCGATGGCGGACGGTCTTCTCTACATTGCGAGGGAAAAGGCCAAGGTTCAGCGCGTTCCCCTCCCTGCCGGTTCCTAAGGTTTCCACAGCCTTCGCTGCTTCTCGCCACGGCCGGCCTCAGGTTGACGCTCTTGGACGCTTCTGGCTATAATCCATCGGTATCCTTAGAGTTTACGGTCGACAAAGGCTCTAGAGTATATGGCGGGGACAGCGGTATCAGAGAGAGGGGGGGGGCGGCTTGGGGACCATGGCCTCCTCTTCGAGTATACCGCCAAGTTTCTGCTGTTAGCCGGGTTTCTCGAACTTGTCCTCTATCGGTTGGTTTCGCGCCTGGGCATGCATCTCAGCAAGCTGGCGCAGAAATATGACTCTTTGCGGATTACCCTTAAGGCCTTGTCGTCTATCGGATTTACCCTGCTGAACCTCGTGTCGATGCTCGTTTTCCTGGCGTTGTTCCTTCTACTGCTCAACAAAAACAGGGCCATTGGAATCGCTCGCTATGACTCGTTGTTGATCCCATCCGTATCCTTCCTGGTGCTGCTGACTGTCGCCTTCTTATTATTTCCTCCCACGATGCTAGGGTCGGTCATCTACAACGCCGCCTTTATCGTGGTGTTGGCCATTCTTGTGGCCGAACACCTGGAGGCCAATCACTCGTGGCTTCAACGCGGCACAGTCCTGTGCTTTGTGCTGGGCATCGGCGGATGGGTCTATTATCAGACCCTCTCCACAACCTATGGGCTACTCAAGCTGGCTGCGGCTCCGCCGTTCGTGCATGAAGTCAATCGGATCGGAGAGGCGCTCATGGTTCTGGCCAGCATATTGGTGTTCTGGGCCTATGGCGCGACCCCCCTGTGGACCAGCAACAAGAGGCAACGTCGCCGGGCCGCGATCTTTGCGATTGTCGGCGGCAGCGTGTTTCTCGGGCTACTGGGTCTTGACTATCTACTGGGGCTCTATGACCCGACTGTGGCCGAAAGTGTCCGCAAGGCTGGTGAGGGGATTGGATGGATCTTTCAAATGGGCATGGGGTACACCTTTTACCTGCCCTTTGCCTTTTATGTTGCGGGCCTGTTGTGCTGGAGCTACACGGTTATCAAGTTGCTGACCATCGGGCGTCTGGCCGGGTATGGGCTGGGATTGATGTTTATCGCCGGCTATGCCTTGCAACTCTCGCATTTGACCCTTATGGTAGTACTCGGGCTGATGCTGCTGAATCTGGACAAGCGCCGGAGCATGGCGCCGGCCGGCGAGGCGGAGATTGAAGAAGGGCTACTCCCACAAGCGACACAGACGTTACTCAGTGAACGGACCTAACCGGAACAGATAGGATTGGAACCATGAGTGAACAGGATCCCTCGCAGACGACGGAAACCGGCGCTGCGGCAGTCGAACAACCGGAAACGCAGTTGACTCCCGATGAAGAGATTGCCGAGCTTGAGAAATTGCTCGGCGAGGAACCGGACGATTTTCAGGCCCGCTGTCGTCTCGGGGAGCTGTATTTCAGCAAAGGTCGGATGGACGACGCCCTCACCGAGGTCAAGAAGTCCATCGAGATGGCCGAAGTGCTCCGGGAGGAAATGAACCGCTCGCTGGCCATGTATTATTCGAATCTCGGCACGATCTATGCCACCAAGAACATGGTCGACGAAGCGGAGGCGCAATTCAAAAAGGCGCTGGCGGTCCATGCTTACGATGTTCTCGCTCTGTTCAATCTCGGCCGTGTGTATTGCGAGAAGCGGCAATTCATGGAAGCCAAGTCCTATTATGAGCGGCTCGTCGAGGTCACGCCAGACGATCCCATCGCCTGGTATAACCTCGGCAGTGTCTATGTGGAACTGGATAATCCGGCGGTGTCGGATTACAACACCATTGATATGGCGATGCAGTGCTATCTGCGGACTCTCGAACTCGACCCACAGCACTTAGACGCCAGCTTCAAGCTCATGGATATTGCCCTGAACCATAAGAAGACCGACCTGGCCATCAAAGTGATGGAAGATGCCGTCGAACACAATCCCGATGAACCGCTCGTCTACTATAACCTCATCAGTGCCTATGAAAAATGCAAGATGTTTGAACAGGCGGAGCAAGCCAGACAGAAGCTCAAGGATCGTTTTGCCAAGCGGACGAAGGAAGCGGGGAAGAGCTGACATGCGTTCATTCTGAAGGAGAAAGGGTCATCATGTTTGGGAGCCTTGGGTTCACCGAATTAATATTGATTCTGGTCATTGTGTTGATCATTTTTGGCGCAGGCAAGTTGCCGCAGCTCGGCGAGGGGCTGGGCAAGGCGATCAAGGGGTTCAAGAAATCCGTCCATGAAGCGGATGCCATCGAAGCGGAAGCCCAGGCGCAAGCGCAGATGACCGAGCAGGCGCAAGGCCAGGCTCCGCAGATTCCGGCGCCTGGCGTGGGGGCTGCTCCCCCGTCCCCGGCCACCGTGCCGGAGCAGCCTGCCGCGTCTACGCCTCCGTCTTCAAAGGCCTAACCGGCCCCCCATGACTCTTGCCGTGGTCAGATCCTCGGCGCGGTGCGGTCTTGGTGTGAGCCGTAATGTTGGCGGAAGGAGCACGTGACTATGGAAACCGGGGTTGTACTTCCGGTCGGTTATATCGAGACCTTTGCGGGCAACGGCAAGGCTCGCAGTACAGGGGACGGCAAGCGGGCGGTCAAGTCCGGCATTCCGCTTCCCCACCACGTGGCGCTCGATAAAGACGAGCGCTACCTCTACTTCGCCGAATCAGGATCGGACCGCGTCCGACGAATCGATCTGCATGAAGGGACGATCCATAATTTTGCAGGGATCGGGGAGACTTGCTACAGCGGGGACTCAGGCCTGTGCGGAGAAGCCGGTCTCTATCTCCCTCTCGGCGTGGCATTCGACTCTCGCAACGATCTCTACATCTGTGATTCGGGCAGCAATCGGATCAGAAAAGTCGACCATGAAACGGGTATCATTACCACCGTCGTCGGAACGGGGCAGTTTGGTTTCAATGGCGATGGTCCCGCCCTGGAAGTGAATCTCACTTATCCCGCCGCGATCACGTTCGATACGGACGACATCCTGTATATCGCCGACACCCAGGCTCACCGGGTCCGCCGCTATGATCCTAGGACCGGTCACGTCACCACGATCGCAGGAACCTGGTCTGCCGAAGATGATGCGCGCGAGCAGCCACTGGTGGCGAGAAACCTGGTTGTACTATCCGGCGACTCGATCGGGATTGATTTCAGCGACGATCACGGATGGCTGAGGCCGGAATGTTCGGATGGCCTGGACCTGTCCTTCTACCTGGACGACGGCCGGTCCGCTATGGAAGCCAGGCTGTACGATTTGGTCGGGATCGCCGTGGATGCCCATGGGCATGTCTATATCGTCGATAAGGGAAGCAACCGGGTCCGAAAGATCGATGGCCGGACCGGGGTCATTTCCACCGTGGCTGGAGTGTGCCGCTATGGGTTCGACGGGGATAACAAGCCGGGGATCAAGGCCATGCTGCACGCGCCTGAAGCGGTGGTCTTCGATCCGGCCGGCAACTTCTATATCTCGGATACGATGAATCATCGGGTCAGAAAGGTCGACATCGCGACCGGCCTCATCACGACCGTGGCCGGAAACGGTGATAGCGGGTACGAGGACAAGAACATGGGCGGGTGCGGGGCGGCCCAATTTGTGGCGAAGGAAAGTGCGGGCATGATCAAGCATGGCGATGGTTTGCCGGCGGTGGAGGCGGTGGTGAACTCACCGGTCGGACTGGCCCTCGACTCACAGGGATTTCTCTATATCTGCGAGCGTGGGGAGAACAAGATACGGCGCGCGAAATTGTGGTGACCCCCCGCCTCAGCCGGACGAGCGTGGCCGTCCGGCAGTGAGAGGCGCGCCGTTCTCGCAACGGTTGATTACGTGGAAACGAGGCGTCGGTATGGGGAGATTCGAGCAAGCTTGGTGCCTGCAAGGTCGGATAACCTCGATCGTTCCGCTGTTCGCCGGGCTCCTCGCAGGGGCGGCGGTTCTCGGGTGGCTGGGGGTTCCTATCGTCAGTTCCGAAGGCCTCTTTGTTCGGTCCTACCTGATTGCTGGCGAGGTCCCGTCCGCCCCGGACGATCCCGCATGGGAGAAGGTCCCACCGTTGACGCTGCCATTGAGCGGGCAGGTGATTACGAGACCCGTCTGGCCTGAACCCAGTGCCAGGGCTCTGGGCGTTCGATCTGTTCACAACGGAACCGACATTGCCTTTCTGCTGGAATGGCAGGACAACACGAAGAATGATCGGCTGACTCCGGGCACGTTCCGTGACGGCGTGGCGATTGGGCTCCCGCTTGGTGAGGCGCCTGCTTTTTTCTGTATGGGCCAGCTCGATCACTACATTAACATCTGGCACTGGAAAGCCGACTGGCAGAGCGACATCGACCGACGGGCCTCCAAGGCCGCCGAACGCAAGGGCGAGAGCGGGGAGGTCCGGCGATTCGAGGTGATTCCCCGCCGAGCCTCCTCCGTTGAAGACCTGGTCGGCGGTGGTTTCAGTACCCTGACCACCAAGCAGTCCCAGGGCCGGGTCCAAGGCAAGGCCATCTGGAAGGATGGAGTCTGGCGTGTGGTCATCAAGCGTCCGTTGGCCAGCACCGATCCTGAGAATGAAGCCAGGTTGGAGCCGGGCCGCTTGCAGGCCATTGCCTTCGCGGTGTGGAACGGCGAAAACAAGGAGCGCAACGGGCAAAAGGCCGTGGCGCCCTGGTTCCAACTCTCCATCGATCCCACGGTGAAGCTGTGACCGGACAGCTGCCGCTCTCGTCGAATTGTGTTCGTGCCGGGGCATGAATGAGCGGTCGGCGGGTTCAGAATAGGTTGAGACAAGGACGAGCCCTCCCTGCGGGTAGGGCTTTTTTATTGTGCCTGGCTGCGTTAAACTGTTTGATAGGGGCTGCGGGGTCGGTTGTCGCCGCGGCTCCGGACACGGTTATGACGGAAGCCGAAGCCGTCCGGCTGGGAGAAGAATTCGGCATTGTCGTGGGCCCCGTCGACGAGGAGATTCAAAAAGAACTCAAAATGCAAAGACCCGAAGGGGTAGTGGTCTTCGAGGTGATCGGCGGCACGCCGGCCGACATGGCCGGCATCAAGGTTCGTGCGGTGATCAAGGAGATCGACAAAGTCGAGGTGCGCACACTGCTCGATTTCGGACGAGCCCTCAAGCGGGCCATTCCTACCGGCAATTTTACGGTCGGAAGTTATGAGCCCGCGGACCCAGAAGTCCAAGGAGTGGGCGGACTCATCAATTTCCATTTCGTGCGGATTGTGAAGGACTGAGCGGTGGACCGGTCCAGGGTGCGGAGTCTGTATGGGACGAATGCATAAGCTGGCAATCGTCGCGATGATAGTCTGCGTCGCAGGCCTCAACGCTCTGTACCATGATCGAGCGGTGGCCCAGAAGGCGGAGAGCCAACCGGCAAGCCCATGGGTGGCTGAGATCGAACAAGTCTTTATCCGATCCGAGGATTGCAAACAGTGCCACGATCGTCACTATGAAGAATGGAAAGGCATGCGCGAGCAGACCCCCGATCTGAAGACGTTCGGGCGCGTCGATGCGGCCTTGCTTCACGGAACCTCCCTCGAATCCCCCGTCTTTAAGGCTGTCCTCGGACTCTGGCTGCAGACCAATCCCACGGCCGAGGAGCGGACACGCTGCCTGTCTTGCCATGTGCCGGCGGTGACGGTCTTTCCTCAACACACGGACAAGATCAACCAGCAAGTGCTCTCCGGTAAGGTGGAAGTCGAAGGGATCAGCTGCGCCTCATGCCACCTCATCAACGGCGTGTCCGGGGCGCCAGCCGACCCGCCGACCTTCAAGTTGCACCCGGGTAAAGTGATGTATGGGCCGTATGCGGAGCCGGAGGAAAACCTGGTTCACCCGGCGAGCCAATCGGACCTGTACCGCGGGGTCAATTATTGCGCCTCGTGCCATTTCGACAAGGTCAAGGACGTGACCAAACGGGAGTTGCCCGGCGAGATCCTGCGAGGCACCATCTGTCAGGATTGCCACATGGAACCCTCGACCGGAAGTTCGACTTCGAAGCGCGGGGCCATGACCCGGTCGATCGGCCGCCACTGGTTCCGCGGCGTGGTGATCCCCGGCATCATGCTGAAGAACCGCAACCTGCAAGCCGAGTGGATGCCGCGGGTGGACGTCGAGGCGGCCAAATCGCAGGCCTCCGTGGACGGGACCGTGTTGGTGCGGACGGGAAGTCTCCCTCACAGTTTCCCGGATGGAGATCCGGTGCTGAAACAATTCCTGGTGACGATCACGGTCAAGAATGCGCAGGGGCAGGTGTTGGCCAGCGAGCAGAAGCGGTTCGGGCTGCCGTATGAGCAGGTCTTGCGAGGCCCTATTCCGGAGCCCTTGGTGCGCGGAGGGACCACGAAACGTGTTCCGTTCTCCCTGGCGGTGCCTGCGGGGGCCGCTCCTGTGACGGTAGAGGCGTTGCTCTCCTATGCGTTGATTCCGGAGCCGACCCCCGAGCTGAAAAAAAAGTATCTGGCCACATTACCCGGGGAAAAGGAACGGGCCGCCGCCGCGAAGTTGCTGGAAGATTATGCGCAAGCACGGGTGTTGACCTTTCGTAATAAGGCCCTGTAAGCACGGGTCGCGTCGTTAAAAGTGGTGCGGGAGCGTGGAGGGGCGTTTCATGCGTCAGATCAGGCCGATTCTGACCCTTCTCGGGCTGCTGGCCATCGTGGCGGCCTGGGGTTCCGCGCCGTTCGGGATGGCCGAGGAGCCGTCAAAGTCCAAAGGGACTTTGGAGAAAGTTTTCCCGAACTCGAACAAATGCAAGCGTTGTCATGAGCGGGCTTTCGAGGAGTGGGAAACGTCGCCCCTCTCGCGCTCTATTCACTCGCCCGCGTTTCGGGCCTCGCTCGATGAGTATCTGGCCTTTTCATCCGGCAAGGACAAGGCGCTGTGTTTTCGGTGCCATGCGCCTCACGTCAGCGAATTTCTCGATCAGGCGCCCATGTTCGTGGCACAAGTCCAATCCGGAGATCCGGCCATCGACGGAGTGGGCTGCATCCAATGCCATCTGATCAAGCAGGTCGATCGGAGCAGCCATCCGCCGGTGCCGAAGTACGAGTTGGGCAAGACGCTGTATGGCCCGTATAAAGACTTCGTCCAGAACCTGGCCCACCAGTCCATGGAACTGGAGCTGTTCCGCAAGTCCGACCTCTGCATGAACTGCCACCAGTCCGTGCCGGCTTCGGCCAATTTGGGCAAGACCAATGAGTTGCTGGGCTCCTGGGAAAGCAGCCAGGCGGTCAAGAGCGGCAAGGAATGCCAGACCTGTCACATGCCGGAGCAGGTCGGTGAGTCGGCGAACGGCGAAAACAAGCGCAAGGTGGCCAACCATTCGTTCCCCGGCCGGATCGGTAAGTTGCGGCAGGAGGCGGCGAAGCTGGCGATCGAGACGTCCATAAAAGGCGATCAGACCACGGTGATCGTGAGCGTCCAGAGCCTGGTGCCCCACAACCTGCCCACCACCCATCCGGCCTGGGCCAAGGTGATGCTGGAGGTGGCGGTGAAAGGCAAGAATCTCAAGACTGTTTATTCGGGCCAGCGAGTCTACGGACGTGTCTTCGCGGATGCGAAGGGGCAAAAAACCGTCTTTGATTTCAAGGCGACGAAAGTCTTGGAGGATACGGTGCTGAAGCCGGATGAAACGAGGACGGAAACCTTCGCTTTCCCGACCCCGAAGGATACCCGCTCGTTCGATGTCGAGGCGGCGCTCAGCTACGCACCGGTGACGGGGTCCCCGGAGTTTTTGCAGCGGATTGAAGCGGAATCTTCCAAGGGGGGGCAAGACCCGGCATTCCAGCCGATCCCGATCGCGAAGCAGACGGTCAATGTGCCGCTAAAATAAGGTCCGGTTCGGATGAAAGGGCGGTCAGTCGGAGACGATCTTTGAGCCAGGAGACTTCATCTTGAAGATCTGAATGGCGGAATAAATGTTCTTGGCCGGCTGATTGAGGATCAGCGTCGAGTTCGTAATGTGCGTATCGATCAATTCGAACGGCCCGCCGCTATAGTATATTCGGCAGATCAGTGGTGTCCGGTTAAGAACAGGGCGATTTTGCGAAACCCCAATAACAGTGCGGGTTCCATGAACTCTCAGGGTGTCTCCGATTTGAATAGACGCGAGCAGGTCTGCCAGCCTTTCGGCATTTCT
>Ga0194131_10000708_pt1 | contig 56638 bp, 49 predicted proteins | sample TA2KigO120mmetaG_FD_148631 | JGI IMG/M metagenome (GOLD analysis project Ga0194131, IMG submission 148631) | Freshwater microbial communities from Lake Tanganyika, Tanzania - TA2015053 Kigoma Offshore 120m | ecosystem: Environmental > Aquatic > Freshwater > Lake | place: Tanzania: Lake... | reverse complement strand
AACATCGCGACGATCGTCGGCGGCAGGACACTGATTTGCTCGGCCTGCAACGTGAACGGCACTTGCAACGTGAAGCCGAACAACACCGCCCCGCCGATGGCGCGCAGCGGACGCCACGAGGCAAAGACAACCAGCGCGAGTGCGATCCAACCGATTCCGTTCGTGGTTGCGGCCTGATTCCATGCCGCACCGCGTGCGAACATGTACCACGCCCCGCCAAACGCCATCAGTGCGCCGCCCGCGATCGTGTGCACCCAGCGAATGCGCGCAACCGACCCGCCTTGGGCGTCGACCGTCGCGGGCGCATCACCGGCGGCCCGCAACAGCAGGCCAGGTCGTGTGCGATGAATGTAGAACGACGCCGCCGCGACGAGAGCCCAGGTCAGGTACGTGAAGATGTCGTGACCGAACACCACCGGCCCGAAGAACGGGATGCCGGACAATCCACCGAGATCGATCGGCTCGATCTGCACCGGTCGCGGGTCGCCCTCCACGGGTTTGCCGATGAATTGCGACAGACCCGTCGCGAAGATCACCATCGCCAAGCCAGACACGATTTGGTTCGCGCGCAACCCGACGGTTAGTGCGGCGTGCACCGTGGACAACGCCACGCCGACGAGCGTCGCAATCAACAACGCAAGCCACAGGTTGCCGCTGGCATCCCCCACCAAGAACGCCGTGACCGCACCCATCAGCAGCATGCCTTCGACGCCGAGGTTGATCACACCGCTGCGTTCGGTGATCATCGCGCCAAGCGATGCCAAGATCAGCGTGGTCGCGATGCTGATCGCATCGGCAAACGTGAGCAGCCAGATGTTGGAGTTCATCCACCGACCCAATCGCAAGGCGGCGACTTCATGCCGTTGCCGCCTGAACACGAGTAACCGTCAACTTGTTGCGACGGAACAACTCGCCACCGAGTGCGAACAACAGCACCGCGCCTTGTAACACCACGGCGATGGCGATTGGCACCGGGTCGGTCGATGCCTGCAGCGCGTTGCCACCCGTGCGCAAACCAGCAAACAGCACGGCAGCCAGGATGACGGCGACGAAGTTGTAGCGCGCGAGTGCCGCCACCACGATGCCGGCGTAGCCGAGACCAATCTGCATGAGTCCGGGGTCAACCTTGCCCGCCGGCCCGACGATGTACATCGCACCACCCACGCCGGCAAGCGCCCCGGAGATGAGCAGTACCGACGACTGCAGCCACGCAGAATTCATGCCGGCATACCTTGCGGTGTTCGGCGAGTCGGCATACACCGCGGTTTCGTATCCGTAGTTGGATCTTCGCATGAACCAGAACAACACGATTGCGAGCAGCACCGAGATGAGAAACGTCGGATAAGTGTTCGTGACCTTCTCGGTGAAGAAGGAGAACGGCTCGAGTCGGGCGCTCTCCGCCACCGGCCGCCCCTGCGGAAACGACGTCGTCGGATCACGGAAGTAACCCGCCGAGCCGAAGATGAAGTAGTTCACGAGATTGAGCGCCACATAGTTCAGGAGTAGCGTGCTCACAATCTCACTCGTGCCGAGCCGCGCGCGCAGCACTGCGGGCACCGCCACCCACGCTGCGCCGGCAAGCGCGCCGAACACCAGCACGACCGGCACTGCGATCATCTTCGGCAGCGCACCGGCAAGCGCGATGCCCGCCCAGGCACCGCCGATCATTCCGAGATACAACTGGCCTTCTTGGCCGATGCTGTAGAGGTTCATGCGGAATGCAAATGCGGCGGCGAGCCCCGTACAGATGAGTGGCGTCGCGAGCCCGAGCGTGTCGGTGATGCCGTAGAAACTCGTGTAGCCGTTGTCGAGCAACTCGCCGTAGGTGCGCAACGGAGAGTGCCCGGTCATGGCAAGGAAGATCCCGCCGATGATCACCGCAAACAGCACCGATACGAGCGGCACGATCACTGCGTGAGACGCAGGCTGCACGAGCCGCTGCTCGAGACGCACGCGTCGGCCGAGCACGATCATGTGGCGATGCCCGCCATGGCACGGCCGATGTGCTCGAGATCGGCGCGCACGCCGGGTTGTTCGAGGGTGATCCTGCCGCGATACAGCACCATCACGCGGTCGGACAGCGTCATCACTTCATCCAGATCTTCGCTGACCAACAGGATCGCCTTGCCCGCGTCGCGCGCTTCGTCGAGTAGTGCGTGCACGGCTTCGACCGCGCCGACGTCGAGACCGCGCGTCGGCGAGCACACCACCAACACTCGCGCGCCGCTCACGGCGAACAACTCGCGGGCAAGCAGCACCTTCTGTGCGTTGCCACCAGAGAGTTTGCGCGTCGGCGTGAGAGGTCCGGGCGTCTTGATCTCTAGTTGCTTGATGAACGCCTCCGACTCCGTGTAAGCCGACTTGCGGTCGACGAGAAATCCGCGCTCGCGGGTGAGCACCAAGTTGTCGACCATCGAGAGCGACGGCGCGAGACCCGTACCCAATCGGTCTTCGGGAACATAGGCCAACCCGGCGCGGCGGGCACCGAGCGCACCCTTGCCTGCAGTCGGGATGCCGCACACCGTGACGTTGCCCTGCTGCGGGTTGCGCAGTCCGACGATGACTTCGGCAAGGTCGCGTTGACCGTTGCCGGCGACACCCGCCACGCCGAGAATCTCTCCGCCGCGCACCTCGAGGTTGATGTCGGTGAGCACGGTCGCCCCGTCACGCTCGAGGTGCACCTGCGACGCCGACAGCAACACATCACCCGTCGGTGACTTCGCGCGCCTCGGCACGATGTGAATCTCTCGACCGACCATCAGTTCAGCGAGCCGCCGCACGTCGGCTTCGCCACGCCGCACCGAACCAGTGACCTTGCCGCCGCGCATCACGGTGATGCGATCGGAGATGTCCACCACCTCACCGAGTTTGTGGCTGATGAACACCACCGATTTGCCTGCATGGGTCATCGCCCGCACGGTGAGGAACAACTTCTCGACCTCGGGGGGCGCGAGCAACGCGGTCGGCTCGTCGAGCAGCAGTATTTCCGCCCCTTGATACAGCGCCTTCACGATCTCCACCCGCTGCCGCTCGCCGGCCGACAACTCGCCGACAATCGCGCGTGGGTCGAGCGGCAGACCGAATTCTTGGGTGATCTTTTCGACCTTCTCTTCGATGGCCGACGATGCCAACACGAATGGCAGCGACTTCTGACCGAGCACCACGTTTTCGGCAACGGTGAAGCGGTCAACCAGACGGAAGTGTTGATGCACCATGGCAATGCCGTGCGCCAATCCATCGCGCGGGCTGTTCAGTCGAATCGGGTTGCCGTTGCGCAACACTTGACCCTCTTCGGGGCGGTACAGCCCGCACAACACCGAGGCGAGCGTGCTCTTGCCGGCACCGTTTTCGCCGAGCAACGTGTGCACCTCACCACAGACAAGGTCGAAGTTCACCGCGTCATTCGCGACGACACCCGGGAATCGTTTCGTTACGTTGCACGCTTCCAGCGCCGCGTTCGCCAAGTTCGCCGACGCCGTCGTCACAACACGCAAGTTTGCCACACACAGCACAGCGCCCACCCCGCCTTCGCGAGGTGGGCGCCGTATCGCCGATTACAGGATTCGTCAGCCCTTCGCGGAGCCGATGACTCCTTCCACCAAGTACGACTGGCCGAGCAAATCGCCGAGCGCTGCAGAGGTACCAGCGGCAATCTGTTCTTTGCCTTCGTTGTCGTTGATCGGGCCCGTGAACGGCTTCAGCGAACCATCAATGATGCCCGCGGCCTTCTCCGCCACGAGGTCTTTGGTGGCCTGATCGACCGACGAACCGAACACGCCGAGCGTGATCATGCCGTCAGCCATGTTGCCGTAGTACGGCGAGTTGTCGCACTTACCTGCCGCGACATCCTTCCCCAACTTCACGTAGTGCACGCCCCAGTTCCACACCGGGCTGGTGAGCCACGTGTCGGGGAAGTCGGCGGCCTTGACGTCGGAGTTGTAGCCAACCCACTTCGCGCCGGCTTCCTTCGCGGCTTCGCCGGTTGCCGACGAGTCCTGGTGTTGGGCCAGAACGTCAGCGCCAGCAGCAAGCAGCGACTGTGCGGCTTCCTTCTCCTTCGCCGGGTCGTACCAGGTCGAGGTCCACGAGACCTGCACGGTGGCGGCTGGGTTCACCGATCGCGCGCCGAGCGTGAAGGCGTTGATTCCGCGGAGCACTTCGGGGATTGGGAAGGCTGCGACGTAGCCGAGCTTGCCGCTCTTGCTCGCCTTGCCCGCCACGATGCCGCTCAAGTATCGCGCTTCTTCCATCGCGCCGAAGTAGTTGCCCATGTTGTCGGCGTTCTTGTAGCCCGAAGCGTGCTGGAAGCATGCATCCGGGTACTTCGCTGCGACTTCGAGCATCGGGTCCATGTAGCCGAACGACGTGCCCATGATGAGGTTGTAGCCCTCACGCGCGAGCTTGTCGAACACTGCGACGGCCTCTGCACCTTCTGGGATCAATTCCAGACGGGTGACTTCGATGCCGAGCTGCTCTTCCATGTAGGCGATGCCCTGGTCGTGCATGTAGCTCCAGCCCATGTCACCAGGTGTGGTGATGTAGACGACAGCGGCCTTGACCATGCTGTAGTCGTCGGCTGGCGCCGTGGTTTCCTCGGTGACCTCCTCGGCCACCGTGTCTTCGGTGACCTCTTCTTCTTCGGTCGCCGTATCGTCTTCGTCGCCACCGCAAGCCGCAGCGACGATCATCGCCGCTGCCGCGAAGGCTGCAGCAATAACCTTTCGTCGTTTCATTCGTGCTCCCCTTTTGTGTGATCCGTGTGGTGTGGTGCGCCGTGCGGCGCGCCCAAAGAATATCACGGTTGCGACCGGACACCCGCATGCAATGGGTGAGTCGGACAAAAAATAAGTCAGATGTCGGAGACCCCTCGCTACCGGCTGGGACGGCACCCATCGCCTCCCATCTGGCTATTGCGGCATAGTGTTTTTCTCGTGAAATCGGCGCTGCGGGGGCTGGTCGACGAGTCGGTCACCATCATCCGTGAGGTGGCGGCGGAGTTCGAGCGCCCGGTGATGCTGTTCTCGGGCGGCAAGGACTCCGTCTGCATGCTGCACCTCGCCGTGCGGGCCTTTGCCCCTGCCCGGGTGCCCTTCCCGGTGATGCACATCGACACCGGGCACAACTTCCCTGAAGTCATCGAGTTTCGCGACCGCACGGTGGCGGCCCTCGACGTGCGCCTGATCGTGGGCTCAGTGCAGGCATCCATCGACGCTGGTCGCGTGCAGGATGCAACCGGCCCCCGCGCCAGCCGCAATCCGCTGCAAACCGTGACCCTGCTCGACTCGATCGCCGAGCACAAGTTCGACGCCGTGTTCGGAGGTGCGCGCCGCGACGAAGAGCGCGCCCGCGCCAAGGAACGCGTCTACTCCTTCCGCGACTCGTTCGGACAATGGGACCCCAAGACCCAACGCCCCGAACTGTGGGGCATCTACAACGGTCGCCACAAGCCGGGCGAGCACTTCCGCATCTTCCCGCTCTCGAACTGGACGGAACTCGACATCTGGCGTTTCGTCGAGCAATACGACATCGAGTTACCGGGCATCTACTTCGCGCACCGGCGTCGGGTGTTCCGCCGCGACGGAATGTGGATGGCCGAGTCGCCCTTCTTGCAGCCCGAGCCCGACGAGCAGATCAGCGAGCAGATGGTGCGCTTCCGCACCGTGGGCGATGCGACGTGCACCGCGGCGATCGAGTCGACCGCCACCACCATCGAGCGCGTGATTGCCGAGACGGCCGCCGCCCGCATCACCGAGCGCGGTGCGACACGCGCCGACGACCGCATCAGTGAAGCAGGCATGGAAGACCGCAAGAAACAGGGCTACTTCTGATGGAACGCCTTCGTTTCGCCACGGTCGGGTCGGTCGATGACGGCAAGTCGACACTGATCGGTCGACTGCTCTACGACTCCAAGAGCATCTTCGAGGATCAACTCGAGCACATCGAGAGCGTCAGCAAGCGGCGCGGCACCGACTACGTCGACCTGTCGCTCCTCACCGATGGTCTGCGCGCCGAGCGCGAGCAGGGCATCACCATCGACGTGGCATACCGCTACTTCGCCACACCGAAGCGGTCGTTCATCATCGCCGACTGCCCCGGCCACATTCAGTACACGCGCAACATGATCACCGGTGCGTCGAACGTCGACCTCGCGATCGTGCTCCTCGATGCGCGCACCGGCGTGGTGGAACAGGCGCGTCGCCACAGCCTGCTCGCCTCGCTGCTGGGTGTGCCGCACCTCGTGATCTGCGTGAACAAGATGGATCTCGTCGATTGGTCGCCCGATGTGTTCGGTCGCATTCGTGCGGAATTCGAAGACTTCGCGTCACGATTGTCGCTGCGCGACGTGACGTTCTTGCCGATCAGTGCGCTGCTCGGCGACAACGTCGTGAGTCGCTCACCGAACCTCACCTGGTTCGAGGGCCCCACGTTGCTGCACCATCTGGAGAACGTCTACACCGCGAGCGACGACAACCGTGTCGATGCACGCTTCCCCGTGCAATACGTGATTCGCCCACAGCGCGCCGAGCACCACGACTATCGCGGCTACTCAGGCCGGGTCGCTGGCGGCGTGTTCCGCATTGGCGACGATGTAATGGTGCTGCCATCGGGTCTCACCACCAAGATCACCGGCATCGACACGCCCGACGGTCCCGTTGCCGAGGCGGGCCCCGGCCACGCGGTCACGCTGCTGCTCGCCGACGATCTTTCGATAGCGCGCGGCGACATGATCTGTCGGCCCAACAACCGCCCGCGTCAGTCGCAGGCGCTCGAGGCGATGTTGTGTTGGATGGACGACGCGGCACCGCTACAACCCGATCGCATCTATGCGATCAAACACACCTCCAAGTCGGCGCGCGCCAAGATCACCAAGGTGCTGTACCGCCTGAACATCTCCACGCTGCACCGCGAAAGCGACGCCCGCAAGTTGGCGCTCAACGAGATTGGTCGCGTCGAACTGCACACCACTGCCCCGCTCTTCTTCGACGACTACCACGTGAACCGTACGACGGGATCGTTCATCTTGGTCGACGAGCACAGCGGACAAACCTGCGCCGCCGGCATGCTGCTGTCGCCGCGCACGTGAGCACCGTGATGCGACGCGGGTTGTTCCGATGAGCCACCCCGTCTGGCACGAACCCGCAGTCGCCCGCGATCAGCGCTGGGCCCACCATCACCTGCACGGTGCAACGGTGTGGTTGACCGGGCTCTCTGGCTCGGGCAAGTCGACCATCGCCGACGGAATAGCGCGTCGATTACTCGACGCTTCGGTCGTCGCCTACGTGCTCGATGCCGACAACCTGCGCCATGGCTTGAACTCGAATCTCGCCTTCAGCGACGCAGACCGCAGCGAGAACGTGCGACGGGTCGGCGAAGTTGCGAAACTGTTCGCCGACGCAGGCGTCGTTGCAATCGTGCCGATCATCAGCCCGTTCGCCGCCGATCGCGCACGCGTGCGGGTCGCGCACGAAGCCGCCGGCCTTGAGTTCGTCGAAGTGCACGTCGCCACCTCGCTCGCCGAATGCGAGCGGCGCGATACGAAGGGCCTCTACAAAAAGGTCCGCGCCGGCGAGATGCGCGGTGTCAGCGGTGTCGACGCGCCATACGAGGCGCCGACCGCCCCCGATCTCGTGGTCGGCGCGGATGGCGAAGGCGTGACAGAATCAGTGCGTCGCGTAGTCGAGCAGTTGCGCCAATCGGGCGTGCTGGGTTCGCGCGGCGCCTGAACGATGAGCACCTTCCCATCCGACAAGAGCCTGCTCGCCATCGGCGGGCTTACGCTCGTCGCCCCGTCGCTGAAGATCATGTACACGCCCACCCCCAAGGTGGCCTGCAGCACCATCAAGTTGATGCTTGCCACCGCGGAGGGCACGCACCGCACCGACCTGATCGACAACATCACCAACCCGAGCGTGTCGCGCCCGCAGACCATCCACGACCCGGTGATCAACGGCCTGCCGCGCTTGGTGGAACTCCCCAAGCGCGAGATCGACAACATCTTCGCCTCCCCCGACTGGTTGCGCGTTGCCGCGCTGCGTGACCCCGTGGCGCGCTCGTATTCGGCGTGGGAAAACCGCATCTTCCGCCGCGCACCAGGCGAAACCGCCAAAGCCATCGAGTTGTCGCGCGATGTATTGGTGGATGGCCGCATCGACATGGCCGGCAGTTTCGCGCTGTTCGCCAAGATGCTCGGCGAGCACACCGACGCCTTCACCGTCGACCAGCACTTCCTGCCCCAAGCACACATCGTGCGCACCGACGTGATCAACTACGACATGTTGATTCGCGTCGACAAGAAGGGTGACATGGATCGCCTCGCACAGGTGATCAGCGAACGCTCGGGCAAACAGATCACACCTTCACGCCTGAACGAAGGCATGAAGGTCGACCTCTCACGCATCTGCGACCAACACACGGCCAACCGCCTGATGGCCACGTACCACATGGACTATGAGGCGTTTGACTTTGAGCGCCGCGAGTTTGCTGCAGCCGTGGAGCCGTACCTCCTCAGCGACACCGAAACTCAACTCGTGCATCAATTGCGTGGTGTGATGGAACGCCTGCTCAGCGTGTCGCAAGCCGCCAGCAAGCAGGCCGGTGCGCGCTACGGCTTTCGCCGGATTCGAAAGGCGGTACAGCGCCGTGCCTCGGGCGGCAAGCAGCACGCCGACTACCGCGTGCTCGACGCCTGACGCATGTCCGCCTTTCCCGCCGATACGTCACTTGCGGCAATCACCCGCAAGACGTTGGTGGCGCCACGACTCAAGATTCTCTACACACCAACCACCAAGGTGGCGAGTACCACCATCAAGTGGATGCTCGCCGAGGCGGAGGGCTCGCTCGACACGTCGGTGATCCCGAACTTGATGGCGGCGATCACCAACCGCAGCCAGACGATTCACAACCGGTATGTGAGCGGGCTTGGCAAGTTGTCGGAGTATCCAGAGGGCGAGGCTCGCGCGATGCTCGCGTCGAACGATTGGCTGCACATTGCGGCGCTGCGCGACCCCGTGGCGCGCGCGTATTCGGCCTGGGAGAATCGTGTCTTCATGCGTGCGAGCGGCCGAATCGTGGGCGGCTTCGAACTGACGCCGGATGTGCTCGTCGCCGGGCGCATCAGCATGTCGGGCAGTTTCGCCCGCTTCGCGGAGGCACTCGCCCAACACACCGATGCGTTCATGGGCGACCACCACTTCACCCCGCAGTCGCACGTGGTGCGCACCGATGCCGTGCGCTACGGGTTGCTGGTGCGGGTGGACGAACCCGGCGGTATCGATCGCATTGCGACAGCTCTGCGCGACCGCTCGGGAAGGGACGTCGCGCCGCGACGGCACAACGAAGGCATGGGCATCGCCCTCGACCGCGTGTGCGACCAACACACCGCGAATCGCCTGATGGCCACCTACGCGATGGATTACGAGGCGTTCGGTTTTGCGCGCCGTGACCTGCCGCCGAGCATCGAGCCGTATCTATTGAGCGAAGCAGAGACTCAGTTGGTCACCCTGGTGCGGCAATCGGTCGAGCGCGTAGGCAGCGTTTCGCGCGCGGCGCAGTCGCGCATGTCGGCGCGCTACGGTGTGCGCCAGATTCGCAAGACCATCCTGCGCAAGGTGTCGTTCGGAAAGATGTATTCCACCCCGCGCAGCATGCACTGGTGACCATGGGTCGCCAGCCGAACGCTTCAACGGCAGGTTCCTCCTACCTCGACGACTTCGCAAACCTGGCACTCGTCGCGGAGCCGTTGAACGTGCTCTACCTACCCACCCCCAAGGCCGCCTGTACCACGCTGAAGTTGCTCCTTGCCGAGGCCGCAGGCACACACCACCCCGCGATGGCCGACCGACTCGCGATCATGCACGTTTCGCGCGCCCAAACCATTCATCACCCGGCGGTGCATGGGTTGACACGATTCGTCGATCTTCCGTCGCGCAACCAACGCGAGATCCTCGGATCCAGCGACTGGCTGCGCATCGCCAGCCTGCGCGACCCGGTATCGCGCGCCTACAGCGCCTGGGAGAACCGTGTGTTCATGCGCGCCCACCGCCGCACCAAGGAGATCATCGCTCTGGCCCATGACGTATCTACGAATGGAAGTCTCGATATTGCAGCGTCATTCGCCCACTTCGCACAGGTTCTCGCGGCCAACGAATCAACGTTCATGGTCGATCATCACTTCTGGCCACAGTCACGAGTCGTGCAGACCGATCATGTGCAGTTCACGTCACTCGTTCGAGTCGACCAACCGGGCGAGATCGATGGCTTCGCCCGTCTGTTGAGCGAGCGCTCGGGCAAGAGCCTCACGCCATTGCGACTCAACGAGGGTCTCGGTGTGAGTGTCAATCGCGTGTGCGACCGTGCGACTGCCGAGCACGTGATGACCGTGTACCGCGACGACTACGAGCAATTCGGGTTTGGGAGGCGCGAGTGGTCTGCATCAGTCGAGCCGCTGCTGCTCACCGACACTGAGCTGCGGCTTGTTGCGGCATATCGCAATGTCTTTGAGCGCGGCATCAGTGTCGCTCGCGAAGCCCAACGCCGAACCGGAGCCCGCTACGGTGTCTCGCAGATGCGACGCGCGCTCGGTGGCCTGTTCGATCGTTCGCTACACGATCCGAAAGAGATTCAGCCGTGAGTATCGCCCGCATCGGCATCGTGACCGTCAGTGATCGTGCGTCGGCCGGCGCCTACGAAGACAAGGGCGGCCCGGCAATCAAGGAGTTTCTCACCAAGCACCTCACGAGCGAATGGGAGGCCGTAACTCGAGTCATTAGCGATGACGTCGCGACGATCGCGCGCACACTGCGCGATCTCGCAGATCTCGAGCACTGCGACCTAATCGTCACCACTGGCGGCACCGGCCCGGCGCCGCGCGACGTGACACCCGAGGCCACCGGGCACGTCTGCGACAAGATGATGCCGGGCTTCGGCGAGTTGATGCGTGCCGTCTCGCTCAAGGTTGTGCCGACGGCGATTCTCTCGCGCCAAACCGCGGGCATTCGCGGCTCGTCACTCATCGTGAATCTCCCCGGTAAACCTTCGTCGATTGCCGATTGTTTGACGGCCGTGTTGCCGGCGATTCCGTACTGCGTCGACTTGATCGGTGGTGCACGCCTTGAAGTCGGAGGCGGGCTCGCCGCGTTTAGACCAAGGGGTGCCTAGCGCGCCAGCGCGACGGCTACAGCTTCGTCGGGTTCGGCGTGTCGCCGTACACGGCCTTGGGGTCGAACACCTTCTCGGTCATCGTGAACGTGAGGTCGAGCGGCTTCTCGCCGTCGGGCGAGATCGGCACACTGCGATAGAAGCACGAGCGATACCCCACGTGGCAACTCGCACCACCCTGCACGTCGACGCGCAACCACACGGAGTCTTGGTCGTCGTCAATGAGAATCTCGCGCACCTCCTGTACCAAACCACTCGTCGCACCCTTGTGCCACAACTGCCGGCGGCTGCGGCTGTAATAGACCGCCTCACCCAACTCGATGGTCTTGGCGAGCGCCTCGGCGTTCATGTTCGCCACCATCAGCACTTCTCCACTGTCGTAATCGGTGGTCACCACCGGGATGAGGCCGTCCTTGTCGAACTTCGGGGCGAGCACGCGGCCTTCTTCGACTTCTTCCACGCTTGTGCGCGCGGCGAACCAACGGTGTGCGGGTGTCGTCACGCCGTTCAGGCTACGAGCCGAGTTTGACCCAGCCGCCGACGAGCCCGCCCATGAACCCGCCATCAACCTGCACGTCGCTGGCGTTCAACCATTGCAAGACGGGGTCGGAAACGAACAACAACACCCGCGCGATGTCGTCGACCGTTGCGTCGCGGCCGGTCTCGCGCGTCACGAGGTCGAGCAGCGGGCCAACCGACTCGCGGAAGTCCTTCAGAATCGGCGTGCGCACCGGCCCCGGGCTCACCGAATTGACTCGCACGCCGTGCTCGCGCAGATACTTGCCGTGCTGCTTGGTGAGCACGACGACGCACTCCTTGGAGAAGTCGTAGGCGCGCTTGCCGTCCATCGGGTGGTCCTTGACCCAAGCAACGCCGGTGTCATAGTCCGGCGTCGCCAGTAAGCGCTGCACTTCGTCGAGGTGCGCCTGCCACTGCGCACCCGCAATCGAGGCGACGTTGGTGACGGCTCCCCCACTGCGCACACGACCGATGAGCAGCCCGGTCAGCATGCGCAAGCCGAGCACGTTGACGCGCACGGTGACCTCGGGGTCGGCGGTGCCCGGCACACCGGCGATGTTCAGCAACACGTCGACCTCACCGTCGATCGCCCGCGCCGCGGCCGCGATCGTGTCGGGCTTCGTCATATCGACGGAGACAAATTGGGCAACATTCAGTTGCACGGGGTTGCGATCAAGCGCGATGACGTGGGCGCCAGCCTCGAGCAACAACTCGGTGGTGCGGTGCCCGATGCCCGACGCCGCGCCCGTCACCACGACGCGCTTGTCACGAAAGCCGTGGTGCGGGGTGGTCGGCGAACTTCCGCCGGAGTTTGCGGCGTTGTTGGGCGCTGTCACGGTCGGCTAGTGCGATTCGCCGCGACGGTACGGAATGCCCGCCATCGCCGGTGGGCGCAGACGCTGGCTCGCAGTCGCCAACACCACCAGCGTGGCGAAGTACGGCAGCGACTGTGTGAGCGACTCGGGCACGTCTTCGATCGCGAGGTACGCATAGGCAGCAATTACGGCGACGAATGCGGTGACGATGCCTCGCGTGGTCGACTTGTTCACGACAGCAAGCACCATCAACAGCACCGCCGCGAGCGCGACGAACAAGAACAGCGTCGAAATCGCGTCACTGGCCACGAGTTTCACGCCTTCCGCATAGCCAAAGAGTGACGCACCACCGAGCACACCTATCGGTCGCCAGTTGCCGAAGATCATCGTGGCCAGACCGATGTAGCCGCGACCCGCTGTCTGGCCCTGGCGGTAGTACGACGATGCGACGATCGAGAGAATGCCGCCCGCGTAGCCGGCAAGACCGCCACTCACGAGCAAGCCGACATAACGCAGACGTATCACGTTGACGCCGAGGGTTTCGGCGGCGGTTGGTGATTCACCCGACGACCGCAGGCGCAAGCCCATGCGGGTGCGCCAGAGAATCCACGCTGACGCCGGCACCGTCGCAACACCAATCACCGTGCCCCACGACAAGTTATGGGTGAGCCCATAGAGCACGCCCGCCAGGTCGCCGACGAAGAACCAGCCGCGATCCTCGAACCACAGCAGGATGTTCGGCGATTTCCACCCGAAGACTTCGCCGCCGGAGATTATCGGGATGTTGAAGCGCGGTATGGCCGTCGTCTGCGGCGGCGACTGACTGACTCCACCACCCGGTTTGCCCACGAACACGAGGTCGCTCAGATATCGCACCCCGAAGAAGGCAAACAGGTTGAGCACCACTCCCGAGATGATTTGGTCGACGTTGAACCGCACCGTGGCGACCGCGTGAATGAGTCCACCGATCACTCCGCCAATCACCGCAAAGAGCAGCCCGACCCACGGTCCGTATTGCCACGCGCCCCAACCGCCGAACCACGTGCCGAGAATCATCATGCCTTCGATACCGATGTTCAGCACGCCGCAGCGCTCGGCCCACAGGCCCGCCATGCCAGCGACCAAGATCGGAATCGACAACCGCAGCGACGCACCGATGGTGTCGGCCGATGTGAGGGCGTCTTCACCCGACCAGAGGCGAACGATCGACATCATGGCGAGCGGAATTGCGAGGTACACGAGCACGCGTGTACGGCCGGTCAGTTTCATACCGCCGCTCTTTCTGCACGGAGGGTAGCGGCGGTCTGCTCGGCGGTGCGGCGGTTCATGTAGCGCGAGGTGGCTTCATTGACGATCACGACCGACAAGACCACGACTGCCTGGATGACCTTCACAATCGAGTTCGGAATGCCCGACAACTGCAGCACCGCCGACGTGGAGTCAAGGAAGCCGAACAGCATTGCCGCGACAACGATGCCCACCGGGTTGTTGCGCCCCAACAACGCGACTGCGATGCCAGCGAAACCGAAGCCCGTCGGCGTGGCTTGCGGGCCGTAGGCATATTCATCACCCACCACGCTCTGCATGGCAACGAGCCCAGCGATCGCGCCCGACAGCATCATCGCAACGATGATCATCCGGTTCGCAGCGATACCCACGGTCTGCGCGGCGATGGAGTTGAGACCGCTCGAGCGCAGACGGAAGCCGAACTTGCTCCGAAACACGATCAGCCAGTAACAGAACACCACGACCAAGGCGATTATCCACATGCCGTTGAGTCGACCCTCGACGATGTCGGGGATGCGCCCAGACGGTGCAATCTCCGTGGTTGTCACGCGGAGCCCGCCGCCAGAGTCATCACGCATGTAGTTGTCGAACAGCCACTGCATCACCGACAGCGAGATGAAGTTCAGCATGATGGTGGAGATCACTTCGTTGATTCCACGGGTCACTTTCAGCACTGCCGCGATACTCGCCCAGAATGCGCCCGCAGCCGAGGCGACCGCCAACGTGAGCAACACGTGTAGCACTGGCGGTGCCGAGATACGCGACGCGAACTCCGCAGCGATAAGGGCGGCGAACAGGTATTGCCCTTCGACACCGATGTTGAAGAGGTTCATCTTGAACCCGATCGCGACCGCACTGGCGCTGAGAATCAGTGGCGTGCTGCGCTTCAGCATTTCGAGCAACTTGTTGCCCGTGAGACCGGTTTCGAGAATCGTGCGGTAAGCGGCAATCGGATCCTTGCCGGTGACGAGCAGCATCACACCGCAAATCAGCAGCCCGAGGATCACGGCTGCCAGAGAACTCAATAAGATCACCGCCGAACGCGGCAGGGAGTCGAGCAGGCTGCGTCGCGCGCTGGTCATGTGCTGCACTCGCTCGCTGCCAACATCACGCGCCAACCTTCGCACCGGTCATATAACTGCCGAGCAACTCGGGCGTCGCGTCACGCGGCGACAACTCGGCAGCCACCGCACCCTCGAACATCACGATCACGCGGTCAGAGAGACCGAGCAGTTCCTCCAAGTCGGCCGACACGAGCAGCACCGCCATGCCAGCGTCACGGGCATTGCGGATTTCCTCCCACACTGCAGCCTGAGCACCAACATCGATACCGCGCGTTGGGTGCGCGGCAAGCAACACCGACGGTTGCATCGACATCGTGCGACCGACTACAAGTTTTTGTTGATTTCCACCCGACAGCGCAAACGCGGGCACCTCTTCGTTCGGCGTCAAGACACCGAAACGCTTGATCACTTCGCGACAGGCGTTGCGCGCCGCACGAACATCGATGAAGCCAAGTTTTGCGTACTTCTCTTCTTGCCCGAGCAGGTTGTTCTCCCACAGCGATGTGGAAAGCATGAGCCCCTCCCGCTGCCGATCGAAGGGCACATAGGCGATGCCGGAGTCCATGCGCTCCCGAACCGAGGCGTGCGAGACATCCTTGCCGTCGATCGACACCGACCCTGTGCTCGGCTCGCGCCCGAGCAGTGCCGAACACAACTCGAACTGCCCGTTGCCCTCAACACCGGCGATCCCAAGAATCTCGCTCGAGCGAATGCTGAACGACACGTCACGAACCACGTCGCGACCGTTGAGCCGCTTAACGGTGAGGTTCTTCACCTCGAGACGAACCTTGTCGACCACATGAGTGGCGCGCGGCTCCGGCTGCGGCAAATCAGAACCGACCATCATTTCAGCCAGCTTGCGCCGAGTGACCTCCGCCGGTGTCACCGTACCCACGGTGGTGCCCTGGCGAATCACGGTGATGCGATTGCTAACTGCAAGCACCTCATCGAGCTTGTGACTGATGAACAGCACCGTCGTACCGGCAGCGACGAGGCGTCGAAGGTTGTCGAATAACTCGTGCACTTCTTGCGGCACGAGCACCGAGGTGGGCTCGTCAAGAATCAGCGTCTTGGCGCCGCGATACAGCACCTTCAAAATCTCCACGCGTTGGCGCTGCCCCACACCAAGTTCCGCCACGGGCGAGTTGACATCAATTTCGACGCCCAATGATCGAGCAAGTTCGTTTACTCGTTTCGCGGCCTCCCGAGTGTCGATCACGCCCCGTTTGCCGGGTTCAGCGCCGAGGATGATGTTCTCCAGCACGGTGAAATTGTCGGCAAGCATGAAGTGCTGGTGCACCATGCCGATGCCGTACGCTATTGCGTCGCTCGGTGAACGGAAGGTGACGATGTCGCCGTTCACGGCAATGGTGCCCGAGTCGGGCTGGTGTAGCCCATAGAGCGTCTTCATCAGCGTCGATTTGCCGGCACCGTTCTCGCCGACGATGGCATGGATCGTGCCGCGCTCGACACTCATTGAGATGTCACGGTTGGCGATGACGCCGGGGAACCCCTTACTGATGTCCTTCAGCTCGACGGCGGGCACACCAACTTGTGCTTCTGGCATCGCCAAATACTGCCACAACGAAAGGGACCCGGGCTCTCGCCCGGGCCCCTTCGACCGTCACGCGACATGCGTCGCGCAATCAGTTGCGTTGTTGCTTAGGGCTTGAGCGGAACGACAATCGCGCCGCTGATGACCTTGGCCTTCAGATCTTCGAGCTGCGACACAACGTCGTCGAGGTATCCACCGGAGGTGGCGTAACCGACGCCGTCAGACTTGAGGTCGAAGGTCTTGAAGCCACCCGACTTGTCGCCATCCTTCACAGCCTTGGCCGTGAGGAAGACGGCGTTGTCGACGCGCTTCAGCATCGAGGTGAGGCGGTGCTGCTTCTGCACGTCGGTGTCGACGAAGTACTCGTCGGAGTCGACGCCAATAGCCCACTTGCCTTCTCCCGCTTCGACTGCTGCTTCGATCGTGCCACGACCCGAGCCACCGGCTGCGGTGTAGACGATGTCAGCGCCGTCTTTGTACCAGGCGAGCGCGATTTCCTTCGCCTTGTCAGGTGAGCCCCACGCCGAGTTGTCGCCGGCAGCACCGAGGTACTGCGACTTCACGACGATGTCGGGGTTGATCTGCTTCGCGCCGGCGATGTAACCAGCCTCGAACTTCTTGATGAGGTCAATTTCTTGGCCACCGATGAAGCCGATGACGCCGGTCGAGCTCTTCAACGCAGCGGCCGCACCGACGAGGAACGAGCCCTCGTGCTCGGCGAAGGTCAGCGTCTGCACGTTCGGCAGGTCGAGGTATCCGTCGACCCAGCCGTAGGTGGTGTTGGGGTTCGCTGCCGCGATCTCTTCGATCACGCCACCGAACGCGAAACCGACCACGATGACCGGGTCATTGCCGGCACCCGAGAGAGCCTCAAGGTTCGGCTTGCGGTCGTCGTCAGTGGTTGCTTCGAGTTCCTGCACGACGTAGCAGAGCTCGCTGGCGGCCTGGTCGGCGCCACGGGCAGCGGAGTCGTTGAAGGTGCCGTCACCACGACCGCCAGTGTCGAACGCGAGACCGAGCTTGAGATCGGTGCCTTCGCACGGGTCAGCAGCGGCTTCTTCCGTCGCTTCTTCCGTCGCTTCTTCCGTGGCTTCGGTGTCTTCGGTGACTTCTTCGGCTGCGTCGTCGTCGCTACCGCAGGCGCTGGCGATCAGCGCGAAAGCGGCGAGAGCGAGCGCAGCGGACTTGAGTCCCTTGTGCTTTCTCATTGGTTGGTTTCTCCTCCTCGTGCGGCGGGTGCCGCACGTGTTTGTTGGTGGCGGTCAGCATAGCCCAGCCGAGTCATGGGTGTCCGACTCACCCCGGCGAACCGCCTTGGTACCTGAGCCCTCCGATTCCCCCTACCAGGTGTCGATCATTGGGCGTTTCTTGGCGATACGTGGGGCGGCTGGGGCGCACGCTTGCAGCGTCGCCGAGATGCGCGCGGGGGTGTCGGCTGGGTCGATGACGTCGTCTATCTCGATGTGCATCGCCATGTTGAGGGCTGAACCTTGTTCGTATGCCGCCGCAATGAGACGTCGCTCGAGCTCTGCGCGGGCAGATTCGTCTGGTGCGGCGTCGAGCTCCCGGCGATAACCGAGGCGAACGGCACCCTCGAGACCCATGCCGCCGAACTCCCCCGTCGGCCAAGCGAGCGTGGTTGTAGCGGCGTGAAAGCTTCCGGCGGCCATCGCCTGCGCGCCGAGACCATAACCCTTGCGCACCACGACGGTGATCCACGGCACGGTAACGCTTGCAGAAGTGACGAATAGTCGCGCGAAGTGTCGCACCTGAGCGGTGGTCTCCGCGTCGGGCCCCACCATAAAGCCGGGTGTATCGCACAGCGAGATGACGGGCAGATCGAATGCATCGCACAACTGGATGAACCGCGCAAACTTGTCCGCTGCATTTGCATCGATGGCGCCACCCAGATGGGCCGGCACATTGGCGATGACACCGACTGCACGACCACCAATTCGGGCGAGTGTCGTGATCGCACCAGCGGCAAAGTCACGCCGTAACTCGAGTTGCGAGTCGTCGTCGACGAGTGTGCTCACTACGGCGCGCATGTCGTACACACGAGTGCGCTGTTCGGGGATCAACCCACGCAGCGCGACTGGTGGTGTGTGAGTTGCGGGCGTCGTGGATGCTTCATCGCGCGGGCCGACACTTTGTGCACCCGATGTGATGAGGGCCAGGTAGCGCTTGGCGGCGTTGGTTGCCGCGGCTTCGTCCGCCACCACGACATCGATCACGCCATTGGCTCGCTGAGTAGCGACTGGACCGATGTCGGTGGGTGGCACTTTGCCCAAGCCACCTCCCTCGATCATCGCCGGGCCCGCCATGCCGATGTTCGCGTTCTCCGTGGCGATGATGACGTCGCAACAACCGAGCAATGCCGCGTTGCCAGCAAAGCAGTATCCGGCCACGATGCCGACCAGCGGCACGAGGCCACTCAACCGCGCAAACGATGCGAACGAGCGCACGTCGAGACCTGCCACACCAGGCGCGTCAACATCGCCGGGCCGACCACCACCGCCTTCGGCGTACAACACGACCGGCAGTCGCTCGCGCTCTATCACTTCCAGGATTCGGTCGGTCTTGCGGTGATTGACGAACCCTTGCGTACCGGCGAGCACGGTGTAGTCGTATGCGAGTACGGCGCAGCGTCGACCTTCGACGAGCCCGATACCCGTGACGAGACCATCGGCTGGCGTGTTGTCGATGAGATCGTGTGCCTCGCGACGCCGTCGCTGCGCCGCGACGGCGAACCCGCCGTATTCAATGAACGTGCCGTCGTCAAAGAGGTCGGCGATGTTCTCGCGCACGGTGCGCATTCCACGCTCGTGTCGCTTTTTCGTTGCGGTTGGACGAGCAGCATCGTCGAGTTTTGTGCGACGCTCACGAAGCTGGGTGAGAGGAGCACTTTCAGCGATGCCAACTTCGAACAACACCGCGCCTTCGGCAACCTTGTCGCCGGCACGTACGGCAACTGCTTCGACGACGAGATCGTCGTCGGCGAGCACCGGATGCTCCATCTTCATCGACTCGATGACGCACAATTCGGCACCGCGCGAGACCGTGTCGCCTGCCGTGACGCGCACCGACACGACGGTGCCGTGGAGCGGAGACGTGATTCGCGCCATGTGGGCCAGGTAGGGATCGAACCTACGACCAAGGGATTATGAGTCCCCTGCTCTGACCACTGAGCTACTGGCCCCGGTGGAACTTGTGGCTCCGGGGGTGGGGCTCGAACCCACGACCGACGGATTAACAGTCCGTTGCTCTGCCAACTGAGCTACCCCGGAAAGGCGTAGTCAGACTACTCGTCGGCGACCAACGACGGGTGCGGCAACTGGTCGGCGAGCGACGACAGGTGCGCCTACTCGTCTTCGACGAACGAGCGCAGGCCACTTTCGTTGTTCGGATGGCGCATCCGTGCCAAGGTTTTCTGCTCGATCTGTCGCACCCTCTCGCGCGTGATGCCTTCTTTGTCCGCGACTTCTTCCAGCGTGTGCTGCTTGCCGATGAACTCACCAAGACCAAAGCGCATCGACATGATTCGTCGCTCGCGCTCGGGCAGGCCGTCGAGCGACTTCTCCACTTGGTTCACCAACTCGCGCTGCACGGTTTCGTTGAGCGGGTCGGCGGCGTCTTGGCTGGCGAGCGTGTCACCAACCGTGAGGTCGTCGATGTCGGCGCCGACGGGTGCGTCGAGGCTGGCGGTCGACAGCGTGAGTTGCTGGATCTCGAACAGTTTCTCCACCGTGATGTCGCAGCGTGCGGCAACTTCTTCGGGTGTCGGGTCGCGCTTCAAATCGGCGGTGAGTTCGCGCTCCGCGCGCTGCACGCGGTTGACGATCTCCATCATGTGGCCGGGGATGCGAATGTTGCGACCCTGGTCCGCCATCGCCCGGGTCATCGACTGGCGGATCCACCACGTGGCGTAGGTGGAGAACTTGAAGCCCTTCTCGTAGTCGTACTTGTCGACGGCGTGCATCAGGCCGATGTTGCCCTCCTGGATGAGGTCGGAGAGATGCAGTTCCTTGCGGTCATAGCGACGGGCGATTGAAACTACGAGACGCAGGTTGGCGTTGACCATGCGCGTCTTGGCGTCCTTGCCTGCCTTTATGGCGTCGCGGCAGGTCTTGCGGTCGGCGGCCGATAGTTTGCGGGATTTGTCGTCGAGACGTTCTCTGGCCGCTTGACCGTCCTTTACGGCCTTGCCGAGATCGCGCTCTTCTGCGGCGGTCAATAGCGGATGCTTGCCAATCTCGTTCAGATATTGGCGCACCGTGTCCGGCGTGTCAGCACGGATGATTCGTGGACCGCGCACTAGTTCGTCACGCCTCGACCACTGAAGATACGTCGTACAACCATGCGAGCAAGTCCGTGACGTCAGAGTCTGCCACATCCCGCTCGCTCAACCGTTCCACCTGCTGGCGGATACCGCGGTCGCGAGTGATGACCTCTGGTGAGGTGTTCGTCACTCGTCGCGCAAGTTCGCGGCGCACGGCGGCGCGCAGCAAGTTGATGCCTTCCTTACGGGGGTCGCCGTCAACGGACACGACGAGCACACGGCTCAGCAACTCTTGCGCTTCGGGGTCGAGGTCGGCTTCGGCACGCTTGAAATCGTTGTGATGGGCAAGTAGTGCGCGAAACACGCGGCGGTGCGCCTCGTCGAGGAACACTTCTTCTGACACGATTCCGGTGACGGCGTCGAAGTCGTTGACCATCAATGCGAGCATGACGAACTCCGCATTCTCGCGCACGCGCGACGACGTCGGCGCGGTGGCTTCGATGCGCGACATCTTGCGGTCGAGGCGCTGATCAACACGGCGCACGACGTCTTCTACTTCCTTGATGCCGAGCGTCTGGGCAAGTTGCGAGGCATAGTCGCGTCGCACGATTTCGCTCGGGTGCTCGTTGATGATCGCCACGGCCCTCTCCAGCGCGCGGTTCTTGCTTTCGGGCGTGTCGATCTTCTGGCTCTCGAGCGACCGTCGCACACGGAAGGCAAGGAACTCCTCGGCATCGTTCACCGACGCCAGCAAACCCTCGGGGTCACTGCCCGCCAGGTCGCCGGGGTCTTTGCCGCCGCTCAGTCGGGCGACCTTCACCTGCACGGCGAGTTTCTTCTCCCACTCATAGAAACGCTCGGCGGCCCCCTGCCCCGCTGCGTCGGCATCGAACGCCAGCACCACCCTGTTGGCGAACCGCTTGATGAGTCGCACGTGGTCTTCGGTCAGTGCAGTGCCGCACGTTGCAACGGCGCGCGTGAAACCGATGCGTTGAAAACCGATCACGTCGGTGTAGCCCTCGCACACGACTACCTCGTCGGCCTTTACCACATCGGCCTTCGCCCAATTGAGGCCGTACAGCGTCTTTGATTTCGCGTAGATCCTCGACTCGGCGGAGTTCTTGTACTTCGCGGGGTCTTTGCTGCCCGGCATTACTCGCCCGCCGAACGCCACCGCCTCGCCAGATTCCTTGAAAATGGGGAACATCACACGCGCTCGAAACGAATCCTGTTGGCGTCCGCGGCTGTTGGTGAACGCCAGCCCGCAGTCGCGCATCATGTCTGCCGAAGCGTCGATCGACGTGCTGAGTGCGTCCCATTCGTCGGGCGCCCAGCCGAGGCGAAACTGTCGCGCGACATCGCCGGCCAGACCGCGCGAGCGCAGGTACTCGCGGGCCGCCTTCGCGTCGGGCGCGGTGAGCAAGCGCTGGTGATACCACTCGACGGCGCGCTCCATGACGTCGAGCAACTCCTTGTTGCGTTGGCGGTCGCGCGACGGGCCGGCCGTGGTGTAGTTGAGCGTGACACCCACCTTCGCCGCGAGGTGTTCGACCGAGCCGACGAAGTCCGTGCGCTCGACTTCTTGAATGAACTTGAACACGTCACCCGATGCGCCGCAGCCGAAGCACTTGTAGCGCCCGGTGTCGTCGCGCACTTTGAATGACGGCGTCTTCTCGCCGTGGAACGGGCAGAGCCCGACAAAGTTGCGACCCGCACGCTTCAGGGCCACATAGTTGGCGATGACGGCGGAGATGGGTTGCGCGGTGCGGACCCGCTCGATGTCGTCTTCGGAGATGGCCACGCGCGAGAGGCTAGTTCTGTGCGGGATGTGCGATTCGATTACTTCGTTTCGCTCTTCACACCACCGATAATCGCCTGCGCCGCCGCCAGTCGCGCGATGGGTATGCGATACGGCGAGCAACTCACGTAGTCGAGACCTGCTCGGTAGAACAGCCCGATCGACTCCGGGTCGCCACCATGCTCGCCGCAGACGCCGAGCTTCAGCCTCCGCTTGGCTTTGCGTCCGCGCTTGGCGGCGATTTCGACGAGTTCACCGACACCGGCCTGGTCGATGGTCTCGAACGGGTTGCGCTTCAGCAGCCCGGCTTCAAGGTACGCCGGCATCATGCGGCTTTCTACGTCGTCGCGGCTGAAACCGAATGTCATCTGCGTCAGGTCGTTGGTGCCGAAGCTGAAGAAGTCGGCGTGGGCGGCGAGGTCGGCGGCGCGGATCGCGGCGCGTGGCGTCTCGATCATCGTGCCGATGGTCACCTGTGGTCGCTTGGCCTTCTTGCCCCACGGCGTGGTGCGCGGGCGCGACGAGAATTCGTCGAGCACGCTCTGCACCCAGCCACGCGCGAGCGCGAGTTCATCGTCGGTGACGGTGAGCGGGATCATCACTTCGATGACCGGCTCGTAGCCCTCGCCTGCCACTTGGTCGGCGGCTTCCATGAGCGCACGCACTTGCATGGCATACAGACCCGGCTTGATGACACCGAGTCGCACGCCGCGTGTGCCGAGCATCGGGTTGACCTCGGCCCAGGCGTGAGCGGCTTTCAGCAACTCCTTCTCTTCCACCGAGAGACCACCCGTGGCGGCCTTGATCTCGAGTTCGTCGACGCGCGGGAGGAATTCGTGCAACGGTGGATCGAGCAGACGCACCGTGACGGGCAATCCACTCATTGCGCGCAGGATTGCAGCAAAGTCTTCCTTTTGCACCGAGCGCAACTCTTCGAGCGCTGCGGTCTCTTGCGCGGGTGAGTCGGCGAGGATCATGCGTCGCACGACCGGCAAGCGGTCGGGTGCCAAGAACATGTGCTCGGTGCGACAGAGGCCAATGCCCTCTGCACCGAATTCACGGGCGACCTTCGAGTCGTCACCGGTGTCGGCGTTGGCGCGCACATTCAACTTGCCCTTGCGGAATTCATCGGCCCACTTGAGAATGGTGTGGAACTCCGCCGGCGGCTTCGAGCCAGCGAGTGCGAGTGCACCGAGCATGACTTCGCCGGTCGCACCATCGATGGAAATCGTGTCACCTTCGCGAACCGTGGTATCGCCCACGGCGAACTGCTTGCCGTCGATCTTGACGGCTTCGGCACCGACGACGGCCGGGGTTCCCCATCCGCGGGCGACGACGGCTGCGTGGCTGACGAGGCCACCACGCGCGGTGAGGATGCCCTTGGCGACCATCATGCCGTGCACGTCTTCGGGGCTCGTCTCATTGCGCACGAGGATGACCGCTTCGCCGTTCTTGGCCGCGTGCTCGGCGTCGTCGGCGGTGAAGTACACCCTGCCCACGGCCGCACCAGGCGATGCGGCGAGACCCTTGGCGATTGCCTTGGTCTTGTTCGCGAACTGCGGGTGCAGCACCGAGTCGAGGTGGGCAGCGGTGATGCGCATCAGCGCTTCTTTCTTTCGGATCTTCCACCTGTATTTGGAGGTGCCGCCGTCCTTCACCATCTCCACCGCCATGCGCAGCGCTGCCGCACCGGTGCGCTTGCCGACGCGGGTCTGCAGCATCCAGAGTTTCCCGTCCTCGATCGTGAACTCGGTGTCGCACATGTCCTTGTAGTGGCGCTCGAGTCGCGCGAAGATCTCCAGCAACTGCGCGTGCACGTTGGGGAACTGGCGCTTCAGAGCATCAAGGTCTTCGGTGTTGCGGATGCCCGCGACCACGTCTTCGCCTTGCGCGTTGATCAGATAGTCGCCGTACGGCTTGTTCTCACCGGTCGCCGCATTGCGGGTGAAACCGACGCCGGTGCCCGACTGGGTGTTGCGGTTGCCGAACACCATCGCCTGCACGTTCACGGCAGTGCCGAGGTCGTGGCTGATCCTCTCACGCACGCGGTAGGCGATGGCGCGCGCGCCATTCCACGAACGGAACACGGCTTCGACTGCGCCACGCAACTGCTTGGCCGGCTCTTGCGGGAAGTCTTTGCCCGTCTCGCGTTTGACGACCGCCTTGTACTGCTCGCTCAATTCACGCAGCTTGGACGCGGGCAGATCGGCGTCGTTCTTCGTGCCGGCGGCGGCTTTCGCCTGCTCGAGCGGGCGCTCGAAGTGGTGCCCGTCGACGCCGAGCACGATGCGGCCGTACATCGCGATGAACCGGCGGTAGCTGTCGTAGGCGAATCGTTCGTCGTTGGTCGAGCGAGCGAGACCCTGCACGCTCGCGTCGTTGAGACCGAGGTTGAGGACCGTGTCCATCATTCCGGGCATCGAGAATTTGGCACCTGAACGCACCGACACCAACAGCGGATCGTTGGCGTCGCCGAGTCTTCGACCCATCTTCCCCTCCAGCGACGCGACGTGCTGGGCAATCTCCTTGTCGAGGCTCTTTGGCCACCCCCCGCGCATGTAGTCGCGGCAGGCGTCGGTGGTGACGGTGAAGCCGTGCGGTACGGGCAACTTGAGCACCGTCATCATTTCGGCGAGGTTGGCGCCTTTGCCGCCGAGCAGATCCTTCATGCTCATCGGCGCCTTGCGGTGCCGATGGTCGAAGGCGTAAACGTACGTCATAAGTTCGGAGAAGTCTACGAGCGCACGAGTGCTTCGGCGTCGCCGAGATGCGCTCTCGTCACCATCACGAGCGCAAAGTCGCCCGCCACGGAGGTGCACTGGCCGATCGCTCGGCCGTTCCACACGTACGGCGCGCCGACGACGGCAGTGGTGCTACCTGTCGCGCCGCCGTCGTTGTTTGCTGGGCGTGCGGGCAACCGCATCAACCGGCGCGGTGCGGTGCTGCCACGGCTATCCATGCGTTCGACGAGTTCTTGCCCGGGGTAACAACCCTTGGTGAACGACACACAAACATCAATCAGCGAGGTTTCGGCCGGGATCGTGTCGGTGTCGATATCGACGCCGAACATCGGCCAACCGCAGCGCACTCGCTCGGCGTGATACGTGGGGAGGTCAGCGCTTGGTGCGGGGTCGCCGTCGAACACATCGACTGCCCCATCGCCCTCACGCCATGCAGCGACTGCGCCGGGTTGCGTGAGGGCATCGTCTCGCGTCGCCGCACTGAGTCCGCGCAACGCAATCACGTGTCGGCTCGACAACTGAAACTCGCACTTCACCCGAATCTTGAACTTGTTGAGACGCGCAACTGCCGGACCGCCGCAACCCTCGTCAACGTCGAGCACGAAGTGGTCGTGGGCGATACATCGCACTCTCAGCAGCGCACTTAGCTTGCCGGTGGGTTCGAGCACGAACGAGTACCGCGACGCGCCAACTGCCATCGGTTCGATGTCGTTGCTCAGTTGCGAATGCAGGAAACTGCGCGTGTCAGAACCTCTCGCAACGATGACGTCGCGGATGATCCGCACGGAGGACGCGACGGTCACATGCGTCCCGTCTTGCGTCGAGTCATCGCGCGCGACCTGAATTGCGTTGCTCGGTCATGCGCCGTGCAGCCGGCACTGCAGCAAGCAGTGCCGCCGCCTTGTTGTGGCATTCCAAGTTCTCGTCGTCGGGGTCGCTGTCGGCGACGATGCCGGCGCCAGCCTGGAACCATGCGTCGTTGCCGCGCGCGAACATCGTGCGAATCGCGATCGCCGCATCAAAGTTGCCGTTGAAGTCGACGTATCCGACGATGCCGGCATACGGTCCGCGCCGCGCTGGCTCGAGTGCGTCGATGATTTGCATCGCACGAACCTTTGGCGCACCACTCACCGTGCCGGCCGGCAACGTGGCGCGCAACACGTCGATGGGGCCGAGGCCGTCGCACAACTCCCCCGACACCTGCGACGTGAGATGCATGACGTGGCTGTAGCGCTCGAGCGTCATCAATTCATCGACTTTTACGGTGCCGAACTTTGCCACGCGACCCACGTCGTTGCGTGCGAGGTCGACCAGCATCACGTGCTCGGCGCGTTCCTTCGGGTTCTCCTTCAATTCTCCGGCGAGACGACGGTCGTGTTCGTCGTCGCGTCCGCGCTTGCGCGTGCCGGCGATCGGCCTGCTCGTGACGCGACCGTCACGCACCTGCACGAGCGGCTCGGGTGAGCTACCGGCGATCGTCAACGCATCGTGCCGCACGAAGTACATGTACGGGCTCGGGTTCACTTGCCGAAGCACGCGGTAGAAGTCGAACGGGTCGGCATCAAGCTGAACGTCGAAACGCTGTGACAAGACCACTTGAAAGATGTCACCGGCGAGTATGTGCTCCTTCGCCACCCGAACGGCGTCCTGATACCTGCCATTCGGCATCGACGATGGTGCAGAGATTGGCGAATCGCTGTCGAGTGGTGGGGCGACCGAGTCGCCCGGTGTGGCGTGCGCGAGGTCGTCGGCCATGCGCTGCACGGCTACCGCCGCGCGGTCGTACGCGGTATCGAGCTCCGCAGCGCTCAAACCGAGCGTGGGAACGCTCTCGATCAAGTACGCACGCTGACGCCAGTGGTCGAAGGCGGCGAGCGAACCGATCATCGACATGATCGCCGCCGGGATTCCCCGGTCGTCGCGTGGTGCGTCGGGCAGACATTCGACCTCGCGCACGATGTCGTAGCCGATGTGACCGATCATCCCACCCTGCAACGGTGGCAACTCGGCGATTATCGGTGCACGGTGCGCTTCGAGTATCGCTTCAAGTGCGGCGAGAAAACCCTTGTCGCGCGGCACTGATGCAGGCACGGCACCAGTGGCGCGAACCTCGCCGTCGACGAGCAAGAGTTCGGCGCGCGGACGACATCCGACGAAACTGAACCGCGCCCAGCGTTCGCCGTGCTCCACCGACTCGAGCAGAAAGCCTGGTTCATCACCGACGAGCGCCAGGAACGCGGCGACTGGCGTGTGGCGATCGGCGAGCACCTCTGCCCACATCGGCACCACGCCGTGCGACGCCGCGAGCGTCTTGAATTCGTCGCGGCTCGGCGAGATACGCACCGGCGGCCTCAGAGGTAGAGACCGGTGCTCGCCTCGATGCGCGAGGCAGCGACGGCGTGCAGGTCACGCTCGCGCAACATGATGTAGTCGACACCACCAACCTCGACTTCGTATCGGTCGTCGGGGCTGAAGAGCACGCGGTCGCCAACTTCGGCGGCGCGCACGCTCTGCCCGAGCGCCACCACCTCGGCCCACACGAGACGCTTTGCGACTTGTGCTGTTGCGGGGATCAGGATGCCCCCCGACGAGCGTCGCTCGCCGTCGGCCGACGGGATGCGCACCAACAACCGATCGTTCAGCATCTTGATCGGAAGTTTTTCGTCGCCCGACACTTGGGTCAGGCTACTGAGGCGGGGCGCACACGCACGCCGCGCGCGGCCATCGCGGCCTTCGCCTGCGCCACCGTGAATTCGCCAAAGTGGAAGATCGACGCCGCCAACACCGCATCCGCCCCGCCAACGAGTACGCCGTCCGCCAGGTGGTCGAGTGTGCCGACCCCGCCGCTTGCAATCACCGGCACGTCGACGGCGTCGACGATTGCGCGGGTGAGTTCGAGATCGAACCCGTTGCGTGTTCCGTCACGATCCATCGAGGTCAGCAGAATCTCTCCGGCGCCGAGCGCAACGGCTCGCCGTGCCCACTCACGGGCGTCGATGCCCGTTGGCGTGCGACCGCCGTTGACGAACACTTCGTAACGCGCAGGAGCCGCATCAGCAGCATCGGGCCCAGCGTCAACGCGTTTGGCATCGATCGCGCACACCACACACTGGTTGCCGAAGTCGGCGGCAATCTCCCGAATGAGTTGGGGACGCTTCACCGCCGCGGTGTTGACGCTGACCTTGTCGGCACCCGCGCGCAACAATTCGCGCGCAGAGGCCGCGTCGCGCACACCTCCACCAACGGTCAGCGGAATGAACAGTTGCTCGGCTGCACGCGTGACGACGTCCACCATCGTGTTGCGTCTGTCGCTGGATGCCGTGATGTCGAGAAAGACGACCTCGTCGGCGCCTTCGGTGTCGTACCGAAGGGCGAGTTCGACCGGGTCACCGGCATCGCGCAAGCCGACGAAGTTCACGCCCTTCACCACGCGACCATCCGTCACGTCGAGACACGGGATCACGCGTGCGAACGTCGCCGCACGACCGATGTCGTTGTCCGGCGTCATGAACGCAACACTCTCAACGCATCAGCGACCGTGAAGCGACCTTCGTAAATTGCTCTACCGACGATCACACCACCGAGAGTGCGTGTCGTGCCAGACGAGGATGACCCTCCGAGACGCACATCGCGCAGCGCGCGGAGGTCCGTCAACTCGGCAACACCACCGCTGGCAATGACGGGTGTCGCCGTGAGCGATGCGGTGTCACGCAACCCAGCGACGTCGGGGCCGGCGAGCATGCCGTCGCGCGAGACGTCGGTGATCACGAAGGCACTCGCAGTCGGGTAGTTCGTGACGGCTTCCTTCAGCGTGAGCGTGGAGCCGCGCAACCAACCATCAGTCACCACTTCGCCGTTGCGATGGTCGAGCCCCACCGCGACGCCGACCACGCGCGATACCGCCTCAACGAGCGCGGGTTCGCGCACCGCCGCCGAACCCATCACCACGCGCGCGACACCCGCATCGGCGAGTTGTTGGGCGTCGTCGAGGCTGCGCACGCCTCCCCCGGTTTGAATCTGCACCGTGGCGCCGAGCGACTTTGCGATTCGCGACACCACCTCGCGATTGTTACCGTCACCCTTCGCTGCGTCGAGATCGACGATGTGCACCCATGCGGCACCAACATCTGCAAATTGCCGGGCAACTTGCAGTGGATCATCGCCGTAGACACGCTCGCGAGCGAAGTCGCCCTGCTCGAGCCGCACGACGCGACCACGACGTATGTCGATGGCCGGATAGAGATCCATGTCAGCGCCCGGCTGCACTCACGAAGTTGCGCAACAGGGTGAGCCCGTCGGCGGCCGACTTCTCGGGGTGGAACTGCACGGCGAACACGTTGTCGCGCCGCACTGCAGCGGTGACGTCGCCGCCGTAATCGGTGGTTGCAGCCACGTGCGACGAATCATTCGGCACGCAGTGCAAAGAGTGCACGAAGTACATCCACGGGTCGGCGGGCAAACCGGCGAACATCGGGTCGCTGCCGTGCACGACGAGACGGTTCCATTGCATCTGTGGTCGCTTCACCGTGTCGGGCAAGTAGCGCACTGCCCCGCCGATCACACCGAGACCTGCCACACCCGGGCTCTCCTCACTTTCGTCAAACAGCATCTGCATGCCGACACAGATACCGAGGAATGGCGCACCGCTCGCGACACGCTCGTGCACGAGGTCTTCCATCCCGCTCTCGCGAACGGCGTTCATACATGCACCGAAGTTGCCGACGCCAGGCAGTACCGCCGCATGTGCATCGCGGATGAGCGATGCGTCGTTCGTGAGTCGTGCATCGGCACCGACTTTCTGCAACGCCTTCTGTGCCGAGCGCAGGTTGCCGATGCCGTAGTCGAGCACCGCGATGAGCGGTGTCGGCATCAGAGCGTTCCCTTGGTGGAGGGCACTCCTGACGACTCGACACGGACGGCATCACGCAGGCAGCGCGCGAGACCCTTGAACGCCGCCTCGATGATGTGGTGCACGTTGGTGCCCGTGCGCTTGCGCACGTGCAGCGTGATCGCAGCGGCGTTGGCGAACGAGGTGACGGCGTGCTCGGCGAGCTGCGGATCAAACGGTGGGTTGCCGAGCGGCAGGCACTCGGGCAGTGATACATCCCACGCGACGAACGGTCGACCGCTCAAGTCGAGCGCTACGTCAATCAAGGCTTCGTCGAGCGGGAACGCGCCACTCGCAAAACGTCGGATCCCGGCCTTGTCACCGAGCGCCTCGCGGAACGCTTCGCCGAGTGCAATGGACACGTCTTCAATCGTGTGGTGCGTGTCGATGTGCAGGTCGCCCTTGGCGCGTACGTCGAGACGAAAACCTCCGTGCTTACCCAGTTGGTCGAGCATGTGGTCAAAGAACGGGATGCCGGTGTCGACGCTGGTCGCGGCCGGGCCGTCGAGGTCGATGTAGACGTCGACTGACGTCTCCTTGGTCGCGCGCGAACGACGGGCCGAGCGGGTCACGGTTCTAGTCTCGCGCTTCAAGTGCGCCGCGCAACGCGGTGAGGAAGGCATCGTTTTCGGCTGCGGTGCCCACGGTGACGCGCAGACAGTCGGTCAGGCCGTCCCACGACGAGCAGTCGCGCACCAACACGCCGGCGTCGAGTAGCGCTCGCCAAGCGGTTCGCCCCGCCACGTTGGTGGGTCGGAAGAGGATGAAGTTGGCCTGGCTCGGCCACACGGTCAGCGGCATGCTGCGCATCGCGGCGAGCAGTCGCTCGCGTTCGGCCACCACCGTCTTGACTCCCGTTTCCATGTGGCTGATGTGCTGCAGGGCGAGCAGGCCGGCGCGCTGCTTCATCGCGTCGAGGTGGTACGGCAGCGTGACGATTTCGAGATCGCCGATCATCCACTTCGGCGCGATGAGATAGCCGAGTCGCGCCGCCGCCATCGACCACGTTTTGGAAAACGTGCGGCTCACTGCGACGCGCGATGACTCGTTTACGCAGTCGAGCGCGGTGTACGGGGAGAACTGCGCGTAGGCCTCGTCGACGACCACGACACCCGGCGCACATTCGATGGCCGTCTTCACGACGGCCGGGTCTTCCGCCATGCCCGTCGGGTTGTTCGGTGAGCACAGAAACGTGACACTGGGCGAATACTCGGTGCAGACGCGGCGCACTTCGCTGACATCGAGGGTGAAGTCTGGGTTGCGTTTGCCGCTGACGACCGTCGCACCGGCGATGCGCGCGATGTGGGAGTGCAATTGGTAGGTGGGCTCGAACGTGGCGACGGTGCGGCGAGCGCCGGAGTATGCGAGCAACACCGACTGCAATGCTTCGTTGCTGCCATTGGCGACGAAGACGTTCTCCGGCCCGACGCCATGCAGTGCCCCGATTGCGGCGCGCAACTCGCGCACAGCGCGATCGGGATAGCGGTTCCACTTCACGTCACCAACGGATGCCGCGAGCGCCCTCACGAATTCAGCGGGCGGCTCGATCGGTGATTCGTTGGTGTTGAGCCGTACCTTTACCGAAACCTGGGGCGAGTGGTAGCCCGACATCTCGCGCAGGTCGTCGCGCCGCGGGTAACGATCCACACATCAAGGCTAAGTGTGGGTCGTGGTCGGCGCGCCGAGCGGGAAGATGTCAACTCGCCGAGCGGGAAGATGTCAACGCGCCGCGCGGGCGGCTCGCTGCAGCAACCGAATCGCCGTCGATAGACCGCGCTCGGCCTCATAAATCGCGATGAGCAACGAGTCGGCGTCGTCGTCCTTGCCACGCGCGGCGGCGTTGCGACGTTCGGCCAAAGCCGTCAATCGCGAGCGGCAGGCTTCCACCGCATCAACCAAGGCCGACAACTCGGCCTTGGCGCTCGCATCGTCACGGTCGCTCGACATGCGGGCACAGACTAGGTCTGGCGCGACGGACAAATTGGCGCCATCCGACATTCGCCGCAGCGTGGTGATCGCGCGTCACATACGCGACGGCCGTGCAAGATCAACCGCAGGCTGAACTCGCCCCACTCCTCCGGCGGCAAGAGCGCGTTGAGTTGCATTTCCACCTTGACGGGGTCTTCGTCGCGTGTGAGACCGAGCCGTTTCGACAGGCGCAGCACGTGCGTGTCGACGGGCAAACCGGGTAGCCCGAGAGCCGCACTGCGCAGCACGTTGGCCGTCTTGCGTCCGACACCTGGCAGTGTCACGAGATCCTCCATTGCCGATGGCACTTCGCCACCGAAGCGCGTCGTGACTGCGTTCGCCATGCCGATCAGGTTCTTGGCCTTCGACGCGTAGAAACCCGTCGAGCGCACGAGTTGCTCCACATGCGAGACATCAGCGACAGCGAGTGCAGCCGCCGTCGGATACGCCGCGAACAAACTCGGCGTCACCATATTGACGCGCACATCCGTGCACTGTGCCGAGAGAATCGTCGCCACGAGTAGTTGGAATGGTGACTCGTGCGTGAGCTCGCAGATCGCGACCGGGTAGTCCTGTTTGAGGTCGCGCAGAACGCGCAGCGCGTGTGCGGGTAGCTCGGCCTTGGTGGGGCGCTTCGGGCGCGCGGCACCTTTTGGTGCGGCGCGCTTGTTGACGGCGCGTTTCGCGGGCTTCTTCTTCGCCACGCGCCCACGGTAATCGCACACGCACGGCGTACGGCACGCCGAGATGACACATCGGTAGCCTTTCGCCGTGTCGCGCATCGAAGTTTCGCGCATCAATCGCGGCTGGGTGATACGCAGCCGCGATCATTTGTCACGCGACGAGTTTTCGGCCGCCATCACGCAAATCGCCGCAGACGGCGGTGGCGGAGTGCGATGGTTCGTATGCGAGCCGACACCCGATGAACAATCGCTCGCCGTCGAATACGGGTTATCGCCGAGTGCCCAGTTGTTGCACATGCAGTGTGCACTTCCGCTTGCTGCACCGCACAACACGTCCGCAGACTTTGCCACACGTGCATTTCGCCCGGGCATCGACGACGATGAGTGGCTCGTCGTCAACGCGCGAGCATTTGCCGCGCACCCCGAGCAGGGCGACTGGAACCACGAAGTACTAGCCGCACGCATGAAAGAGCACTGGTTTGATGCGCAAGGGTTCCTCATTCACGAGATCGAGGGTCGCATCGCTGGTTTCTGCTGGACGAAGGTGCACACCGACCACGCCTCGCCAGTCGGCGAGATCTACGTGATTGGCGTCGACCCGGCGCACCATGGCGGGGGCCTGGGGCGAGCACTCGCCATCGCCGGTTTCGCATTTCTTGCCGCACGTGGGCCGCGCCACGGCATGCTCTACGTTGCCGGCGACAACACCGCAGCGATTCACCTCTATGAGTCGCTCGGTATGACGATTGCGCATCGCGACGACGTCTTCATTGGCGCCGTGGCTGCCCGATAGTTTCGCTGCATGCCTGAAACACCCGCACTGCCCCGCTGGAGCGTCGCCGACGTTCATGAGTCGTTCGACTCCCGCTCATTCATGGATGCGATGGAGCGCCTTGGCGCCGACGTCGGTCGCCTGACGTCGCTGTTTGACGAGCACGACGTGCGTGGCACCGAGCCCCGCAAGCCCACCCCGCACGATGGCGACGCCGCCGACGCGGTGATCACGGCATTCAACTCGGTGGCGGAGGCCAACAACATCCTGGGCGCCTACGTGTATGCGACGGTGAGCACCGACTCACGCAACGAAAGGGCGCAGGGGCTGCTGTCAGAACTCGAAGTGATGGATTCGAAGTTGTCGCCGCTCGTCGCACGCCTTGCCGAATGGGTGGCGTCGCTCGGCGCCGATGAACTTTCGAAGGTCAGCGACCAAGCGCGCGAACATCTCGGGCCGTTGCGCCGCCTGCAAGCGCGCGCCGAACACCAGATGAGCGAGCCCGAAGAAAACCTCTACTCCGAGTTGTCGACGACGGGATCATCTGCCTGGGGTCGACTGCAGGCCGATGTCACCTCGCAGTTGAAGACGCGCGTCGAACTGCCCGACGGCGCAAAGGACTTGCCGATGGCTGCCGTGCGCGGCTTGGCGAGCAACCCCGACGCGCGCGTGCGCAAGGCGGCTTACGAAGCCGAGATGCGGGCGTGGCCGACGATTGGCGTTCCGTGTGCTGCGGCAATGAACGCGATCAAGGGCGAAGCGAACACGGTGAACCGCCGACGCGAGTGGGCATCGCCGCTCGATGCATCGCTCTATGCCAACAGCGTGAGCCGCGCCACGTTCGACGCGATGCAATCGGCGGTGCACGCTTCGCTGCCCGACTTCCGTCGTTGGTTGCGCGTGAAGGGGAAGTTGAACGGCGACTCGAACGGCTTGTCATGGTGGAACCTGCTCGCCCCGTTGTCATTCGCCCCGAGCAATATCTCGTGGGACGACGGCGTCAAGTTGGTGCGCGGCGCATTCAGCGCCTACAGCGACCGTCTCGCCGGGCTGGTCGACCGTTCGCTCGACGAACAGTGGATCGACGCCGAACCGCGCGAGGGCAAGGTGGGCGGTGCGTTCTGCATGTCGTTCGTCAACGATCGTTCGCTGGTGCTGCTCAACTGGAGCGGCAGTGTCGACTCGGCGCAAACGACCGCGCACGAACTCGGCCACGCGTACCACAACACCCAGCTCGCGCACCGCACCCCGATGCAGCGCAACTTGCCGATGGCCCTCGCCGAGACAGCGAGCATCTTCTGCGAAACACTCGTGGTGGAGGAAGGCCTCTCCCGCCTGCAGGGCGACGAGCGGCTCGCATTGCTCGATGTCGACCTGCAAGGTGCTGCGCAGGTGGTGGTCGACATCCACAGTCGGTTCCTCTTCGAGTCGGAGGTGTTCGCCCGTCGTCAGCGTCGCACGTTGGGGGTCAGCGAATTCAACGAGATGATGGGCGATGCGCAGAACCGCGCGTACGGCGACGGCATCGACCAGTCGACTGCGCATCCGTACATGTGGATCTTGAAGCCGCACTACTACGGCAGCCACTTCTACAACTGGCCGTACACCTACGGGTTGTTGTTCGGCTTGGGTCTGTACGCGCAGTTCAATCGCGACCCCGAACGATTCCGCGGTGGATACGACGACCTGCTATCGCGCGCCGGCATGGATTCCGCCGAGCAACTCGGTGAATCGTTCGGGCTCGATGTCACGCAGGAAGACTTCTGGACTGCGTCGCTCGACGTATTGCGGGCGAGGATGCGCGACTACGAGCAGCTCGCCGCACCACACTTGAAGGCGTGACCAGCGCGGCGAACGACATCGGCAAGCCGTCGGCAGTCTCGCTCTACGACGCCACGCGCGCCACGCTCGCCGAGGTGATGGCGGGTGAACCCGCGTATCGCGTCGATCAAGTGTGGTCGGGGCTCTACAAACAATTCCAGGAAGTCGGTCAAATCACCACGATCTCCGCCGCACTGCGCGAGAAACTCGCCGCCGAACTGCCGACGAGTCTGGCACTCGTGCGCGAGAGCGCGAGCGACAACGGCGACACTGTGAAGTTCTTGTGGCGTTTGGTCGACGGCAATCATCCCATCGAGACCGTGCTCATGCGTTACGCCGACCGCGTCACCGTATGCGTCAGCACGCAGGCAGGCTGCGCGATGGCGTGCGGCTTCTGCGCCACCGGGCAGGTCGGCTTCAATCGTCAACTCACCACCGGTGAAATCGTGGAGCAGGTGGTGCGCGCCGCACGACATGCCAAGCAACGCAAGCAACGGGTCGCGAACATCGTGTTCATGGGTATGGGCGAACCGCTCGCGAACGAACCCGCGGTGTGGGCGGCGATCGAGCGTTTGCACGACGACATCGGCATCTCGGCGCGGCATCTCACCGTGTCGACGGTGGGCGTGATCCCCGGTATTCGCACGCTCGCCACTCGCCCGCTGCCCGTGAATCTCGCGGTGTCCATGCACGCCGCACGCGACGAGTTGCGCGACGACCTCGTGCCGATCAACAAGCGCTACCCCATCAAGGATCTGATGGGTGCCTGCCGCGACTACCTGCGCGTGAAGAACCGTCGAATCAGTTTCGAGTGGGCACTCATCGCGGGCGTCAACGACACCGCACGCGACGCAAACGAACTCGCCAAGTTGGCGTTGTCATTGAAGCCGACCGCGCACGTGAACATCATCCCGCTGAATCCGACGCCTGGCTTCCCGACACGTGGCACCGATGCCGCGGGTGTGCGACGATTCGCCGACCGACTGCGCGACCGTGGCGTGAATGCGACAGTGCGTCGCAATCGCGGCACCGACATCGATGCGGCATGCGGGCAGTTGGCGGCAGGCCAGCCAGTGGTGCTGACCGCCCGACGCAACGTCTAGCAAGGTCCGCGCTGCCGAGCGGCTCGCTGGCTAACTGCCGAGCAACTCGCCGAGTCGCTGTCGACCAGCGTCGATGTTCTGCTGCAGGATCGCCTCGACCACCGACACGAAGAAGCGCCCGTCGTAGTGCAGGTGCATCGTGAGATGCGTGCCGCCAGCCGCCTGTGCGCTACCCGCTAGGCCACCATCGCGTTGCACGACGACACTGAGTCGCCAGGCGGCATGTTGGCGACCGTCAGTCTCGTTTCGTTCGAACACGATGCGCGTGGTGTCACCTTCGACGAAGTGGGCGCGCACCATGCGCAGCCTCTTGGATCTGGCGAACGGGCCCACCTTGGCGCGCAGCTCCACATCCCACGTTGGCTCGGCCGCGTCGGGGATGCGCGTTGCGGAGTGCACGAGCGGCATCCACTCCGGATATTTGTCGAGTTCCGCAACGCGCGCCACCACGGCCGACGGTGACGCTGCTGTGCGCAGGACTGCTTCGAGATCCATCGCGATGCGAACGTCGACTACTCGACGCGGCTACTCGACATGGTCACCCTGATTGAAATCGTCGATGTGATCGCCCTGCGGTAACGAATCGGTGTTCGATGCTCTGCGCCGTGTGGCGGTGTCGTCGACGCTCGACGGGCGCTCGATTGGTTTTGTCTGGCTGGAGAACGCACGCCGCAGCAATCGCCCCGTTGCGTTGAGCGCACCGCCGACGTCGCTCGTGCGGTCGAATTTTGGCGTATAGGTGGGTGGGGTGGTGCCGACCGAAGCGTCGACGGGCTCGGCGTCGTCAACGAGTGCCGTGTTTGGCGTCGATGTCGCCATGGTGGAATCAGTCGGAATCAACACCGACAATCTCGAACCTTCCGTCGGTAGCCGAGCAAGTCGCGGCGAGTTCATCGGCAGCGTCGGGTCGAACAGCCCGGGGCCATCCATTCGCTTCAGCGGTGCCGACGTATCGCGCGACGTGCGCCGCGGAATCGTGCCGGTCTTCTTCACGCTCTTGCGCGGCTTGGATGTGGGCTTGGCTGCCGGTTTGGTGTGTGTCTCGGGTTTACTGCGCTGGTGCGGCGCAGCAAACAGGCGCGGCGAGCGTTCGCGACGATCGTCGAACGACCACCCACGCGGAAGCGTGAGTCGCGACGCATGTTCGTCGCACAAACGATTCAGGTGCCGCGGGTCGTCTTCGTCGTAGTTCTCCAACCACACCACGCATGCCATGCGGTCGATGCCGAATGCGACTTCGGCTTGCTTGTTGCACCCCTGCTTCTCGCAACTGCGACTCATCGCAGTCAAGAGTAGGCAGAATGCGACGCTTGGTGGGCGAATGTCGGGCGGCACGTACGTCGCCGAGTGGGCGATGCGGGCCTCGATCCCACGACTTCTACGATGTGAACGTAGCGCTCTTCCGACTGAGCTAATCGCCCTTGGTAACGCTCAGTGAGGCTAGCGGAAGCACACTCCGACCAGGTCGCGAGGCATCGTTACGGTTCGATGCAGACGGTGCCCATGCCCTGTCGATCGCGGGCCTGCGTGGTGTCGCTGTCGCACGGCGAGTCGAACGGCACGAGTTCGCGCACCACCGCCTGATGTGGCCCGCTGCACGGCACTTCGTATGCCGCACCGAGTTGGTCGAAGTCGACACACGATCCGGCGGAGATCAAGCCGTCGATGCCCCGCTCGGGCATCGGATCCCCCATGATGTGCAACACGATGAGAATCGCCGCACCAATCCCGATGACGGTCAGTACGAACCGCCACGGAAACCGCGCCGGCGGATACACGCGGTCGAGATTCGCGTCGTATTCGGGCGGTGCCGTGTCCGACCCGGTGGACGCCGCATCCGAAGCGGTGGATGTTGTGCGCGCGCCAACCCCCGCTGCGCTGCCGGTGGCGAGCTGCAGGTCGTAGGCGGCACGGCGCGCCGGCGACGAGAGCACGTTCCACGCTTCGGCGATGCGCGTGACCTCGGCGGCTGACGACGACGCGACCGAACTGGCTATCGAAGAGTCGACCGATGCACCAGCGCGCGAGTCGGGGTGTGCCTTACGCATGCGATCGCGATACGCACGGCGGATGTCGTCGAGCGTTGCGTTGCGCGCGACACCGAGCACCGCGTAATGGTCAGTCATGCGGACTCCATGCTGGCAGGGCCGCCGTGATTAGTACCCGAGCGCGACATCCACCAAGCCCACGAGCGGCTGGCCGGCGGCGAACAGCCGACAGTTCGTAGTGATGCGCTCCGACAACAGTGGCGCCGCCATCGCCCGTGTGTTCCCGATGTGCGGAGTGACGAGGCAGTTGTCGAGTGACCACAGCGGATGTTCCTTCGGAAGCGGTTCGGGTTCGGTCACATCCAGCGTGGCACCGCCGATGCGACGCTCGCGCAACGCATCCACCAAATGATCGGTGACAATCAGCCGCCCACGACCGATGTTCACGATCCATGCGTCGGTCTTCATGAGCGCCAACTCGCGCGACGAGATGAGACCATCGGTTTCAGGCGTCAGCGCGCACGCCAGCACCACGGCATCGGCCGATGGCAGCACCGAATGCAGTTCGCGCTGCCCCACCACACGCTGCACTCCGGCAATCGGCGCGGGGTGCCTGCGCACCACGGTGATGTGGGTGTTGAAGCCCTGCAACATGCGAACCAGCGACGTAGTGATGCCCCCGCCGCCGACGATCACGATGTTGCCGCCGAGCAGGTAGCGACCGTGGTCGACGGTCCACTCCTGCACGCGCGAATAACCGATCACGTGTCGCATCCCGCCGAGCAGAAACGCCATGCACAACTCGGCAACGGGTTCGGAGTAGACACCCTTGCCGCTCGTCCATACGCGCTTGGTGTCGAGGTGCGGCACGAAGTTCTCGATGCCAGCGAACGGCAACTGCACCCAACGGAAGTGCTGGTACGCACGCATCACCTCGCCGAGTGCGTCGGCACCGCGCGGGTCGCCCCAGACGAGTGCTTCGGCGGCGGAATAATCCGCGAGTTCACAGCCAGCCGCGCGCACGGCATCGCGAATCCACTCAGGCGTCTTTGCCGGGCCCACGGCGATACGTGTCATAGATGAATCCAAGCGTTGCGCGTCATCGGTAGTGCCAACAGTCTTGCGGCGTCAGTTGCCGGCGAGCGTGGCGGCGATGTTGCCCGCAGACGCACCGCCACGCCGCAAGATCACGACGAGGAACCACAGCGACGCCATCGTTACGACAAACAAACTCACCGCACCGACTCCCCAGAACGGTTTGATCGTGCTGCGGGTGGCACCGAGTAACGCCACGGGGAATGTGGTGGAACCTGCCTCGCTAATCAGCGATGACACGACCGCATTGTCGAGACACAGCGCGAACGACAGCAACCCGCCAGCAATCATCGCCGACGCGATCAACGGCAACGTGATCTGGCGGAATGCGCGGCCGGGAGGTGCACCAAGATCGCCCGCGGCTTGCTCGAGCGACTCGTCAAGACCGGCAAGTCGCGCGCGCACGATGAGCGTGACCACCGCAGATGCATACATCGATTGACCAACCCACAGCTTGTTCATGCCGCCGTTGAACGGCCCCCAGCCTTCGGTGAAGACGTATCCCGCCGCTGGCACGTTCTGGATTCGCGGAAACCAAGTGGCCAGCGCGATTGCTTCCATGATTTCGGGGGTCACGAGGATGAGAAACACCACCACCATGAAGGCGTTCGACCAAGCGCCAGGTCTACGGGCAAGGGCGACGCCTGCCGTGCCCCCAAGCGCCACCGCCACCACGGTCGCGCCGAACGCCGCCATGAACGAGTTACGAATCGCATCGCCGATCCCCGGGAAGTCAAAGAGGTTTGCATACCAACTGGTGATCACACCGTTGACCACCAGCGCAAGCACGAGGCCACTCGGCACCACCCATGCGGTGTAGGTGCCGCCGAACTGGGCACGGCGTTTCAACACGCGTCGTGTGAAGACGGCCACCACCACAATGGCAGCGAACAGCAAAACGGTCTGCAAGAAGACTGCCCCATCGAACAGCTCGCCCCACCACTTAGTGCTGACGGAGTTTGACCAAATCGTAAATGAGTTGGCGTTATTGAACGAGTGCAAAAACACCAAGGCAACCGGGATGAACAGGAAAATAAGCACGAGCGTGGTCCATACACCGAGCGCGCGGTGTATCACACTGTCGGCAGTCGCCGATTTGGTTGACGGCTGCGTGCCAACCTTGCGCGGCTTCGATGCACGCGACCGCCGCCACGCCTGCGTCAACGGTTCGAAGAGCGCCAACAACTTTGGTGCGAGCCATACGACTGCCGTACCCACCACCAGCGTGAGCAACACTGCCGCAATCATCAACACGGCCATCGCCGAACCGAGCGGCCAGTTCTGCGCTTGGTTGAACTGCGACGCAATCATCGCGCCGATCATGTTGCCTTTGGCTCCACCCAACACGGTCGCCGTTACATAGTCGCCGCACATCGGGATGAACGTGAGCAGCACGCCAGCCGCGATCCCTGGCCCGGCAAGTGGCAACGTCACACCGAAGAATGTCGCAAATCGACCAGCACCGAGATCTTTGCTCGCTTCGCGTAGTAGAACGTCGATGCGATCGAACGCCACGTACAGGGGCAAGATCATGAAGCCGAGGTAGTTGTAGACGATTGCCAACTGCACGGCCGCGGCGGTCTCGAGAATCTGAATACCGTCGTCACCAATTACCCCGATGTCTTGCAGCCATTTGGACAACGTGCCGTTTGGCGCGAGCGGAATTCTCCACGCCACGGTGCGAATGAGGAAACTGGTGAAGCTCGGCACCACCACGGCGGCCAGCACGATCGCGCGCCACTTCTCGCTTACTTTGAAGGCTGCGAAGTATGCGACGGGCAAACCGATCAGCAGACACAGCAGCGTCGCCGTTATGGCGATGCGCACCGTGCTGCGGAACACCTGGAAGAAAGTCTCGTCAAACACCTCCCTGTAGCTCGACGTCGAGGGGTTCGAGAAGTCGACCGGGACGAGTTTGCTCGTATCTTTGATGCCGAACGAGTAAATGACGACGAGAACGATCGGTACGACGAAAAAGATCGTGTACCAAAAGATTGATGGCAGCGCGAGCGTAAAGCGCGGCGCGCGCAGCCGAAACCGGCGTGGTGGTGGCGCGACCGTGGCGGTCACGTCAACTCAGGTCGATTCGTCGCTGACTGGCTTCGCTCAGGCTCCGGCTTTCGCCTTCACCTTGTTCATGATGTCGATCATGCGATCGAGCGACGGAGTAATCTCCTGCGTTTGGAATGTGGCTACTTGCTCGGCGTTGAAGAAGATCATGTCGCCCAACTTGAGGTCGGGTGCCAACTCGGCGACGAGCGTGTCCATGTTCTTCAATCCTGTGTTGTAGCCGTGGTACTGCAGGTCCTTGATTGAGATTTCCGGAACCAGTTCCCAGTTGATCCACGCGTGCGCAGCGTCAGCGTTTGGCGCACCCGTTGCGACGCAGTAGGTGTCCATCCACAATTCGGTGGCTGGCGCACCGAGCACCCACACCCACTCGTCAGGGTTTCCGCCGGCGTCAGCGATACGTGAGTACGCCTGTCGCATGTCTCCGTTCCATCCCATCGCGATGGAGTACGCGCCTTCGGCGAGTTTGGTGCTCGGGTACGAGTCGAACGCCTTGATGTGCTGCGCAAACTCGTCAACGAGGAACTTCTCGCACCCGTCGAGTTTGGCGGGGTCTTGGTCGTTCCAGTTGTGGCCGTTGGCCCAGTACCACATGCCACAGAGGTTCGGCGCAGTGTCGATCACCGCGCAGTCGCCGCTGCCCTCGTTCATGCACGCGTCGATGAAGTCTTGCCAGGTTTCCATCTTGCGGGTGATCTTGGTCTTGTTGTAGAAGTAGCCCGTACTGCCCCAGTTCTTGCAGACCGAGTACTCGTTGCTCGGATCCCAGTCGCGAGAGACGTACGCCGAATCGAGATTGACGATGTTCGGGATCTTCGACATGTCGAGTTTCTGGATGAGACCCTTTTCGATCATCTGCGGAATGTACGGGCCGGTCGGCACGACGATGTCGAAGCCACTGCTGCCCGCGCCGGCCGCCAATTTCGTGATGAGGTCTTCGTTGCTCGGGTAATAGTCGACCTTCATCTTCACGCCAAGTTCGCTTTCGGCTAGCGCACCAATGATGTCGGGATCGTTGTAGTCGCCCCAGGTATACATCGCAAGCGAGCCCGATGACTTGTTGATCACGCGGCTGTAATCGCCGGTTGCTTCGCCACCCGAGTCGCCATCATCTGTCGCAGCGTCGTCGGATCCGCCGCAGGCGGTGAGCAGCACAGCGAAACCTGCTGCTGCGGTGCCGCCGGTGATGAATGCGCGGCGTGAGAGATGCTCGCGGAATGCTTCCGGTGCGAGCATGCGAAGTTGCTTGGTCATTGCTTCCCCCAGTGTGGTGTTGGTCTTGTCACGAAGTTAACACACGGCGGCAACGTCGCGGAAGCACGCTTAGGCCGAGGCAGTTGCGGGAGCCGCCAGCACAACGTTGGCCTGGCGGGCAGAGAACAGATACACGACTTCGGCCGACCACGAGCACCACACCGGGTCGTCGACCTGGAAGCGTTCAGGGTTGGTGCGCGGCACCAGCACCAACAGGTCCTTTGTACGAGTTCGCACGACGTATTGCAGCACGTCGCCGAAGTACGACACGCCGGCGACGGTGGCCTGCACCGAGTTTTCGGGTTTGGCGGGCTGCTTGGCACTCAGCGAAATGCATTCGGGGCGCACCGCCGACAGGGTGGGCTCGCCGTTGGGCACGTCTTCTTCGGGTCGACTAGCGACGAACACCGTGCCGTCGTCGGCTTGCGAGCCGTGTTCGGTGGCGGTGCCCTGCCAGAAGTTGTTGCGCCCGACGAAGCCAGCGACGAACGCAGTGGCCGGGCGCTCGTACACCGTTTCGGGGTCGGCGATCTGCTCAATGTGACCGCTCAGCATGATGGCGATGCGGTCGCTCATCGACATGGCTTCTTCTTGGTCGTGCGTGACAAACACGAATGTGATGCCGAGTCGTGTCTGCAATAACTTGAGTTCGATCTGCATTTCTTCGCGCAGTTTGCGGTCGAGTGCGCCGAGTGGTTCGTCGAGCAGCAAGATGCTCGGGCGGTTCACCAACGCTCGTGCGACGGCGACGCGTTGCTGCTGGCCGCCTGACATCTGTCGCGGTTTGCGCTCGGCAAGCTTCGCCATCTGCACCATGTCGAGTGCTTCGACGACACGTGTGCCAATCTCCGACTTGTTGACGCCTTTTTGACGCAGACCGTATGCAACGTTCTCCGCAACCGTCATGTGTGGGAAGAGCGCATAGTGCTGAAACACGGTGTTGACGTCGCGCTTGTACGGCGGCACGCCCTGCACGTATTCGCCCGAGATGCGGATGAAGCCTTCGTCGGGTTGCTCGAAGCCGGCGAGCATGCGCAGCGTGGTGGTTTTGCCGCAACCGCTGGGGCCGAGCAGCGAGAGAAACTCACCCGGGTTGATCTCGAGACTGATCTTGTCGACGGCAATGACGTCGCCGTAGCGCTTCGTCACATCGACGAGTTCAACTGAGCCACGCTCGATGCTCACTGGCGGTTATCGCCCCCTCGATTGCGAAACGCTAGTCAGCCAGAGTACTGGTGCGCCATTCATACGGTGGCGAAACGGCGACATCTAAATGTTGATGTTCGCCATCACGTGCTTGATTCGCGTGTAGTCGTCGAGCGCGTAGGCGGAGAGATCCTTGCCATAACCCGACCTCTTGTATCCGCCGTGCGGCATCTCCGCCACCACGGGGATGTGGGTGTTGATCCACACGCAACCAAAGTCGAGGGCCTTGGCCATGCGCATCGCCTTGCCGAAGTCGCGGGTCCACACTGATGACGCGAGACCGTACTCCACACCGTTGGCCCACTTGATGGCTTCGGCTTCGTCGCTGAACTTCTGCACGGTGATGACCGGGCCGAAAATTTCTTGCTGGATCATGTCGTCGCTCTGCTTCAAGTCGGCGACGACAGTTGGCTCGAAGAAGTAGCCGTCCTTACCGATCTTGTTGCCACCGGCCACGACTCGGGCGTGCTTGGGTGCGCGCTCCACGAAGCCGCTGACACGCGCCAACTGGTTGGCGTTGTTCAGCGCACCGTAGAGCACGTCGTCCGTCGGCTGGCCGGTCTTCGTGCCTTTCGCTGCTTCGGCGAGTGCCTCAACGAAATCACCGTACACCTTCGGACCGGCGATCACGCGGGTGGCTGCCGTGCAGTCTTGACCGGCGTTGAAGTAGCCGGTCATGGAAATTTGCGCGGCGGCAGCCGCAAGGTCGGCGTCGTCGAACACCACGACCGGAGCCTTGCCACCGAGTTCGAGGTGCACGCGCTTCAGCGACTTCGCTGCTGCTTCGGCAACTTCCATGCCTGCGCGCACCGAGCCAGTGACCGACACCATCGACGGCGTCGGATGCGCGACCATCGTTCGACCGGTGTCGCGATCACCGCATACCACGTTGAACACCCCTGCCGGCAAGAACTCGCTGGCGATTTCAGCGAGCAGCACGGTGGTGGCAGGCGTGGTGTCGCTCGGCTTCAGCACGATGCTGTTGCCGGCGGCGATTGCCGGCGCGAACTTCCACACCGCCATCATCATCGGGTAGTTCCACGGCGCCACTTGTGCGCACACACCGACGGGTTCGCGACGAATCATCGAGGTGAAGCCCTTCATGTACTCACCCGCACTCTTGCCTTCGAGCATGCGCGCCGCCCCGGCGAAGAAACGGATCTGGTCGACCATCGGCGGAATCTCTTCCGATGTCGTGATTGCGACCGGCTTGCCGCAGTTCTCGACTTCCATCGCGATGAATTCGTCTTTGCGGGCCTCGATCGCGTCGGCAATGCGGAAGAGCGCGAGTGAGCGTTCGGACGGTGTCGATTCCTTCCATGTTTCGAAGCCGTGTTGGGCTGCGTTCATCGCGGCGTCGATGTCGGCCTGCTTGCTGTTCGGGGAGGTCGCGTACACCTTGCCGGTGGCCGGGTTGATGATGTCGAGGGTGTCGCCGCTCGCGGAGTCGACGTGCTTGCCGTCAATGAAATTGCGGATCTTTTTCATGGGGTTTTTCTAGCACGAGGGCGCAAGTGCCGTGCGGTAGAACGGTGGTTGTGAAACCAGCGCACGCCACCCTCGGAGTCCCGAAAGAAACCAAGACACTCGAGGGTCGAGTGGCCCTGACACCCGACGGCGTGCGCGAGTTCGAGCGGGCGGGCGTGCAGGTGTTCGTCGAGACGCAGGCCGGAGCCGCGGCCTCAATCACCGATGCCGAGTACACGGCCGCCGGCGCCACGATTGTGCCGACCGCCGCCGATGCATGGTCACAGAGCATGGTCGTGAAGGTGAAGGAGCCGACCGAGAAGGAGTTCGGCTTCCTGCGCCCCGATCTCACGCTGTTTACGTACCTCCACCTTGCGGCGTATCCGAAAGTCGCGAAGGCACTGCTCGACAAAAAGACGACGGGCATCGCCTATGAGACCGTGCAGTTGGCAGACGGCTCGCTGCCGCTGCTTGCACCGATGAGCGAAGTTGCCGGGCGCCTCGCGACGCAGGCCGGTGCGCATTACTTGCAGCGTCCGTATGGCGGGCGCGGCGTGTTGATGGGTGGCGCACCGGGCGTGCGACCAGCCAAGGTCGTGGTCATTGGTGCCGGCAACGTGGGTTGGAATTCCGCGTGGATTGCCGCCGGTATGGAAGCCGAGGTGTTGCTGCTCGACAAGAACTTGGATCGTCTGCGTTTCGTCGACCAGATTCACCGTGGGCGCATCGTCACGATCGCATCAAACCGCGGCGCAATCGAGCGCAGCCTGCTTGACGCCGACCTCGTGATCGGTGCAGTGCTCGTTGCCGGCGCGCGTGCACCGGTGGTGGTGAGCGAGGCGATGGTGAAGACGATGAAGAAGGGCTCGGTGATCGTCGACGTGGCAATCGACCAGGGTGGTTGCGTCGAGACGATGCGCGAGACTACGCACGCCGACCCGGTGTACGAAAAGCACGGTGTCGTGCACTACGCAGTGGGCAACATGCCTGGCGCGGTGCCGCACACCAGCACGTATGCGTTGACCAACGCGACACTGCCCTATCAGTTGAGTGTTGCCGTTCACGGAGCACGCGGCGCAGCAACGGCCGACCCCGCCATCGCTCTCGGCATGAACACCGTCAACGGCAAGATGACGAATAATCCGAGTGCTCAAGCGCTGTCGCTTGATTTCGTCGAGCCGCTCACCGCCCTACGAGGCTGAGCCGCACCACGACTAGCGTCACCAACGGTGACACGCAGTTTCGATAGTGATCCAAGGAATGTAGTCACGCTGTCGGCCGGCCAACGTGCGCATCGCGACCATGTGGCCCAGAGTGAGGTAATCGCCCGTCGATTCGAAACGCCGACCGACGGCGTGTGGAGCCTCGTCGGCAACGGTCTTTCGAACCAAACATTCGTCAAGGTGCCCGATGGGATCATCGCCATCGACACGGGCGAGAGCGTCGAAGAGATGCGCGAAGCGCTGCACGAGTTGCGCAAGGTGGAGCGTGCACCGATTATCGCGGTGATCTACACGCACTTTCACTACATCGACGGCACTGCAGCAATCACGGAGGAAAGTGGCAATGCGCGTCCGCTTCCAATCATCGGTCACGAACGCATCGCCGCGAATCGCGCCCGCGCGACTGCCGAGATCGGCCCTGCGTACTCGCGCGGCCTGGTCGAGCAGTTCGCCCTCGCGATGCCGACCGATGGGCCGGATGGTCTGGTCAACGTGGGTCTTGGCAACTGGTATCGCAACCCCGGCCACGCACCGTTCACGTCGGGACACATTCCGGTATCGGTCGCCCTGCACGACGGTGCGGGATCCATCACCGTCGGGGGCGAGACCATCGAGTGGGCGCACGCGCACAGCGACTCCGACGACACCGTGAACTTCTACTTTCCGTCGCGCGGTCTGTGCGTCAACAACACCGTGTGGCCCGTGTTGTTCAACGTGTACGCGATACGCGGCGAAGAATACCGCGACCCGCGTCGGCTGCTCGCCGGGTTCGACCGCATTCTGGCGTGGGCACCCGAACACCTCGTTGGCGTGCATGGGCCTGCGATCTCCGGTCGCGACGAGATTCGAAGGCGAGTCACCAAGTCGCGGGATGCAATCCAATTCTTGTGGGATCAGACCGTGCGCGGCATCAACAAGGGTTGGACCACCGACGAGCTTGCCGAACGAGTCACATTGCCGGCGTCGAATGACGACGACTATCTCACCTCCGAGCGATACGGCGTCACCGAGCATCACGTGCGACAGATTCACGCCGGTCTGCGCGGCTGGTTCGACGGTGACGAGTCGAGGCTCTTCCCCGTTGCCCGCGACGAACATCACGCTCGACTCATCGAGGGCTTCGGCGGCCGTGATGTCGTGCGAACCAAGGCGAACGATGCGCTCGCTGCCGACGATGTGCGGTGGGCCACTGAACTTGCCACATGGCTTGCACGCAGCCGCGAAGCCTCGGCCGACGATCGCGAACTGCTCGCGCGCTGTCTGCGCGCGATTGCTGAACGCACGCCCGCCGCGAACATTCGCAACTGGGCGATCACGCGGGCCCGGCATCTTGATGGCTCCACGCCGATGGATCGCTACTACCAGCACCGCTTCAGCGCGCGTTCGGTGCGCCTGCACGACAACGCGACGATCATTGCGACGTTGCGCGTGACGCTCGAGCCTTCGCTGGTGGAAGGCGTCGACCACCATGTCGCGTTCGTCATCGATGGTGATCGTTGCGGTTTGCACGTGCGCAACGGCGTGGCCGTGCCCAGCAACGGTGCGGGTGCATACACCGTGGCGCAGCTGTCACGCGACACGCTGGTCAATGTGCTGAGCGGTCGGGTTGCATGGTCAGACGCCGCACGCAACGGTGACATCAAGGTGACTGGCGATTCACACGCGCTCGACATCGTGCGCAAGGCCTTTGACGTGGAGGGCCTGCGTTCATGAATGGCATACGTTCGTGAACGGCATGTGCTTGTGAACGGCCACTCCACGACACCAACCGGTCCCGCACTTCCGCATCCCACACCAACGTTCGGTGGTCGTGTGTCGCGACTGCTCGCAGAGTCGGCGCCGTCGGCACAACCGCTCACCCTTCCTGCGTCTGATGCACCCAACGTGGTGGTCGTGCTGCTCGATGACGTGGGCTTCGGTACCTGTTCAACATTCGGTGGCCCGGTGCCGACACCAGCGCTCGACCGTGTGGCGCGAGAAGGTTTGCGCTTCAACCAGTTTCACACCACGGCATTGTGTTCACCGACGCGCGCCTCGCTGCTGACCGGTCGCAATCATCACGCCGTGCACATGGGTGGCATCGCCGAAGGTGGCTCGGCGTTCCCGGGTTACGACTGCATCATCCCGCGCGAGGCAGCAAGTGTCGCCGAAGTGTTGCGCCTCTCGGGCTACTCCACCGCCGCATTCGGCAAGTGGCATCTCACGCCGTTGCGCGAGCAAAGCCTGACCGGGCCGTACGACCGCTGGCCGATGGGGCTCGGCTTCGAACGCTTCTACGGAATCCTCTCTGCCGAGGCAAGCCAGTACGAACCGCCGATGTTCGATCAATCCACGCCGGTGATGCCGTACGAAGGCCGCGAGCGCTACCACATGACCGAAGACATCACCGATCGCGCGATCGATTGGATGCGACTGCAACGTTCCACCAATCCGCATCGACCGTTCTTTGCGTACTACGCCACCGGTGCGATGCACTGCCCGCACCACGTGTGGCCGGAGTGGGCCGACCGATTCGCCGGGCAGTTCGACGACGGATGGGATGCATTGCGCGAACGCATCTACGAACGCCAGTTGGCACTCGGGGTGATTCCACCCGGCACGGTGTTGACACCGAGGCCAGCGGAGATTCCGTCGTGGAGCGAATACCCCGACAAGTACAAGCCGGCCGCGCGGCGGTTGATGGAAGTGTTCGCCGGGTTCATGGCGCACACCGACGCACAGGTGGGCCGCCTGCTCGACGCGCTCGACGAACTCGGGGTGGCCGACAACACGATCTTCGTGTACGTCACCGGCGACAACGGTGCTTCGGCCGAGGGCACCATTCACGGGGCGTGGAGCGCGCCGTCATTCCAGAACGGGCTGCCCGAAGACCCGGAATGGATTCTCGCCCACATGGACGATTTCGGTTCGGCTCGCTGCGAGAACCACTACAACCTGGCGTGGGCGTGGGCGCTCGACTCGCCGTTTCAGTGGATGAAACAAGTGGCGTCGCACTTCGGCGGCACCCGCAACGCATTGGCGATCCGCTGGCCCCAGCGCATTCGCGATGCCGGCGGATTGCGGCCGCAGTTTCACCACGTGGTCGACCTCTACCCCACGATTCTCGAGGCGGCGGGTATCGAAGCACCGCACAGCGTGAACGGCATCGAGCAGATGCCGTTGCACGGCGTGTCGATGATGTCATCGATCGACGATGCCCGCGCCCCCGAGTCGCACCACACGCAGTACTTCGAGATGTTCGGCAACCGCGCGATGTATCACGACGGGTGGATTGCTTCGTGCTTCCACGGGCGCGTGCCGTGGGATCGATTCGGGTCGGTGCCGTTCGACGGGCCGCAAGAACGATGGGAGCTCTACGACGTTCGCAACGACTTCTCGCAGGGAGTCGATCTCGCCGCGCAGCACCCCGAACGACTCGAGCAACTCAAGGCACTGTTCGATGCCGAAGCGACGCGCAACCACGTGTACCCGATGAAAGAACCGGCACAAGCGTTCGGCCCCGCGTTCCACGCCGGCGATGCGCTCGGTGACATCACATCGATGACGTATACGACCGCGAATTGGCGCATGCCCGAGCGCAACGTGGTGAACCTGAAGAACTGTTCCTTCCGAATCTCCGCCGACGTCGAGGTGCACTCTGGCACGCACGGCGTGATCGCCTGTCAAGGCGGCAACATGGCCGGTTGGAGCCTCTACCTCGACGACGACTCGCGACCGACGTTTCACTACAACTGGCTCGGGCACGAGCACTATGTGGCGCGATCCGCTGCGCCGCTCGCGCCCGGCCGCCACCGCGTGGTGGTCGACTTCGTCTACGACGGCGGCTTCGGTGCCGGTGGCGATGCCGTGCTGTCGGTAGACGACGAAGTAGTTGCGGCGACGCGACTCGAGCACACGGTGCCGGTGGTGTTCTCGATGAGTGGCGAAACGTTCGATGTGGGGCTCGATTCTGGTGCAGTGGTCGGCGACTATCCGCACGTGTACCGATTCACCGGCGTGATTCATTCGGTGAGACTCGAGCGCCTGAGCGAACCGTCAGCGGAGATCAAGGCGATGGTGGCCGATGCCGAGTTTCGCGCCAGCCTGATGATTCAGTAGCGGCAAAGTCATCCACGCTTCGTCACGTTGCGAGCGCGTGTGACAGACTGACCGCGCATGGCAAAGCTCGGCTATCAAACCGGCTACTGGGGCTCCGGGCCGCCGACCGGCGTGCTTGACGCAATCAAGGAGGCCGACAAACTCGGCTTCCACTCGGTGTGGACTGCCGAGGCCTACGGCAGCGATGCACTCACGCCGCTCGCGTGGTGGGGCGCGCACACGAAACAAATCCAACTCGGCACGGGCATCGTGCAGATGAGCGCGCGTACTCCTGCCGCAACCGCGATGTCGGCGATGACGCTCGATCACCTCAGCGAAGGCCGCATGATCTTGGGACTGGGTGCATCGGGCCCGCAAGTAGTCGAGGGTTGGTACGGCCAGCCGTACCCCAAGCCACTCGCCCGCACGCGCGAATATGTGGAAGTCGTACGCCGCATCGTGCGTCGCGACGAGCCGCTCGAATTTCACGGCGAGTTCTACGACCTGCCGTTACGCAACGGCGGTCTCGGGCTTGGCAAGGCGTTGAAGAGCACGATTCATCCGCGCCGCAAGGAGATACCTATTTATTTGGCGGCTGAAGGCCCCAAGAACGTGGCGTTGTCTGCCGAGATTTGTGATGGCTGGCTGCCGCTCTTTCTCGCACCGAAGGAAGATGCCACCTACCGTAAGCAACTCGCCGAAGGTTTCGCCAAATCAGGCGACCCGACGAAGAAGGACCGTTTCGAGGTGGTCTCGTCGTTACTCGTGTTCATCGGAGATGACGTAGAGAAGACCGCCGACATGGTGCGACCGTTCATCGCGTTGTATGCCGGTGGCATGGGTGCCAAGGGTGCAAACTTCCACTTCGAGGTCTTCGCGCGCATGGGTTGGGAGGGCGTCGCCACGCAAGTGCAAGACCTGTATCTGCAGGGCAAGAAAAAAGAAGCCGCTGCGTTGATTCCGCTCGCGATGGTCGAAGACGTCGCGCTCGTCGGCCCGCTCGACAAGATCAAGGGTGAGTTGCCGAAGTGGAAAGAAACCTGCGTGACCACCTGGCTGGTTGGCGGGCCGGCATCATTTCTGTCGATGTACGGCGAATTGCTCGCGTAATCAGTCGCAGCAGCGAGCGACGCCGCGACGAGTTAGTCGCAGCAGCTGTCGCGCCAACCGCAACCAGCGCACTTGTAGTGCGCGTGCTCAGGGTGCAACGTGTGGCCGCATTGCGGGCACTCACTGAAGATTGCGAAGCGAGTCGAGCAGGTGTCGGCGGTTGGCGCAAGCGATTCGTGTGACGCAATCGACTCACTGCGAGTGCGCTGCGAACTCATCAACGACCTAGGTTAGGAGGTTGCGGTTCGCACATGACTGATAGTTCACCCCTCGCCACCGAAACGGGCGAACTCCCCGTTCTTCGGCCTGGCAGTGCGCGCTCGGCACTGTCGCACGAGCAGTTCCGGCGGATCTTCATTGCATCATTCGGGTCGAACATTGGGTCGTGGATTCAAAACGTGGTGCTGCCCATCTATATATATGAGCGCACCGGGAAGGCATCGATCGTCGCGTTGCTCATCTTGGCGCAGATGGGGCCGCTACTGCTGTTGGCGATACCCGCCGGCGTGATTGCTGATGCCGTCGACCGACGCAAGTGGCTGACGGGGATGCAACTGGTGATGCTGACGTTCTCCGTGGTGCTCGCCGCACTCGCGCGAGTTGATGCGCCGATTTGGGCGATCTTCTTGGCACAACTTGGTGTCGGCATCGGCGGCGCGCTCAACATGCCGGCGTGGTCAGCGCTCTTGCCGTCGCTCGTGCCACCCTCCGACTTGCCGGGGGCGATGTCGCTCAACTCGACGCTGATCAACGGTTCGCGCGTGGTGGGGCCGATTCTCGTCGCACTCTTCACGCCTATCGGTGCGCAGGCGTGGCATTTCTTTGCATTCAACGCACTCACGTATTTATTGGTGGTGTGGGCACTATCACGCACCACCACCCCACGCCACACCGCCGACGACGCGCGCGGGTGGCAGCGCTTCACGTTTGCGTTTCGTGTGGCGCGCGACCGACCGGCGGTGCGCAGGTTGCTGCTCACGCTGGCGTTGTACTCGCTGATCTCGCTGCCGTACATCGGGTTGTTTCCCGCGGTGGCAGAGATGAACTTCGGCATCAACGGCGCAACCGCCACCTACAAGTGGTTGTACGCCATGTGGGCGCTCGGCGCCGCACTCGGGGGCTTGGCGCTCGGCACGTTGTTCGTCGGTCGCGATCCGCGCCTATTGATTCGCTTCGGATTCGCCGCAAATGCCCTGGCGATGTTCGCGTTCGCAGTGTCGCGAAGTGCGGCACCGGCGTTCGTGGCGGGGTTTGCGCTCGGGGTGACCTATTTCTTCACCACCACAGCGATGTCGACGGTGATGCAGTCGCGTCTCGCCCCGCACGAACGCGGCCGCACGATGGCGTTGTGGTTCATGTCGTTCGGTGGCACGGTGCCGATCGGCAACATGATCTTCGGGCCGCTCATCGATGCATACGGCACTCGCTGGTTGTTGCTCGTTGGCGCAGGATGGGCAGTGGTGCTCGCGTGGTGGTGCGACATCCGAGCAATCGACGAGCGATCAGCCGAACGTGTGCACCAAGTGCTCTAGGCCCGCGACACGCGAGCCCTTCACCAACACCGCATCGCCGTCGCCAAAATCCCCAACGCGCAGCATGGCGGCGTGCAGTGTGATGGATTCGTCACCGTAGAGATTGGTATCGACCGCGACGAGCTCAATCTCATGCCGCCGCGCGAGCGCCGCGATAGCGCGGTGTGCGATCTCCGGATTCTTCAGTTCGGCCATCACGCCAACGAACGCGACTCGACGACGTGCCGGTAGTGCGGCAAGGGTCTCGAATGCCGCCGCCATTGATTTGGGGTTGGCGTTGTAGGCATCGTCGATGAGTGTGACACCGTTCGCGGTGGTGCGCACGCTCATGCGATTGGGCGACATCGGGGCCGACGAGATCGCCGCAGCAGCCTTCTGGATGTCGACACCACACACACCAGCGGCCGCTATCGCCGCAGCCGCATTACTCGCGCTGTGACGACCGGCGATCGGCAACATGGATGTGACATCACCCCACGGTGTGGCGAGGTCGACGCGGGCGTGTGCGCGATCATCGAGCGTCACATTCGTGATACGAACGGTTGCCGCCTTGTCCTCACCGAAGGTGACGATGCGCGCCGACGTGCGCGACTGCATGGCGATGACCCGCTCATCGTCGGCATTCAAGATCGCAACTCCGTCACTCGGCAGCGCTTCGACGAGTTCGCCCTTGGCGCGTGCAATGCCGTCGAGGTTGTCGAGCAACGCGCTATGTGCCTCCGCGACGGCGGTGACGACACCGATTTTTGGTAAGCCCACCTCGGCGAGCCGGGTGATTTCACCGTGGCCGCGCATACCCATCTCGAGCACCAACGCTTCGCAATCATCGGGTGCGTTGAGCAGTGTGATGGGCACTCCCTGGTCGTTGTTGAACGATCGCGAACTGGCGGCCACTTTGAGCGCCGAGCCGATTGCGGCGGCGGCGAAATCTTTCGTGGTGGTCTTGCCGACCGACCCGGTGATGCCGACAACCCGATGTTCGACTCGTGCTGATAGTTGTTCGCGTGCCCAGCGACCGAGTTTGCGCAACGCCTCAATGGTGTCGGGCACCACGATGGCCGTGCCACGACCAGGATCGCGCGACGTGAGATACGCACCCGCACCACGACCGAGCGCATCATCAATGAAGTCGTGGCCGTCACGTTGACCAACGACCGGCACGAACAACTGCCCCATCACGAGGCTGCGCGAATCGAACGAGGCTCCGGCGAGATGCGCGTTCTTGCCACTCAGGCTGCCGCTTGTTGCATGCGCTACGTCGGTCGCCATGAAGCGCATACGACTACCAAGCGTAGGAGGCAAGTACCGTTGACGTGAGTGAATTCGCGCTCGCGCACCCATGTAATCGTCATCTTCGGTGGCGAGTCGGCGGAACATGACGTGAGTTGCGTGACCGCCGCCCACGTGCTGCGTGCGCTCGACCCCCAGCGTTACGAGGTAACCACGATCGCCATCTCGCGAACCGGCCAGTGGATGCTCGCCGATGCGGCGATGGCTGCGCTCGCACACGGGCGTGATGCGTTGCCGGCACGACTTGAAGCGGCGGGGCGGCCGTCATCGCTCGGTGAAGTGATCGCAAACGCCGGTGGTGTTGGGGCGGGCAGCGGTGTAGCTGCGGGTAGAGGCTCGCCAACCGCCTCGAACACCGTGGTGTTGCCGCTGTTGCACGGTCCGATGGGCGAAGACGGCACGTTGCAGGGCATGCTCGAACTCGCCCATGTTGCCTACGTGGGTGCCGGTGTGCTCGGTAGCGCGGTGGCGATGGATAAGGCGACGACGAAGCGTGTGCTCGCCGCCGAAGGCATCCCCCAGCCGAATTTCGTTGCGTTACGCGAAGACGACATCGTCGGCACGAGTGGGACTGCTTCTCCTGGCGCAGCCGGTAACCAGGCGATCGCCGACGCCACAGCACAACTCGGTCTGCCGATGTTCGTGAAGCCAGCCAATATGGGTTCGTCGGTCGGCATCACGAAGGCCAAGACCGCCGACGAGGCGCTCGCCGCCGCCCGCGCCGCGCTCGCCTACGACGAGTGGGTATTGTGCGAAGAAGCAGTCGTGGGTCGCGAGATCGAGGTGTCGGTGCTCGGCAATCGCGAGCCTCGAGCGTCGGTGGCAGGCGAGATCATCCCTGGTCGCGAGTTCTACGACTACATCGACAAATACGAGGGTGACGGCGCGCAGTTGCTGGTGCCCGCCCCACTCACCGAACTCGAGGCGACGACGGTGCGCGACATGGCGTTGCGCGTGTTTCGCGCCGTGCGCGCCGAGGGCATGGCCCGCGTCGACTTTTTCTACGAAGAACAGCGCGCCGACGGCAGCAAGGGTCGCGGGTTCCTGTGCAACGAAATCAACACGATCCCGGGTTTCACGCCGATTTCGATGTATCCGAAGTTGTGGCAGGCGTCAGGCGTGTCGTATCCGGCGCTCATCGACGAATTGATTGCGCTGGCGCTCGAGCGTCACACGCGCCGCGCAAAATTCCGCACCACGAAGCGCTGATCAGCGCGTCATGCCGAGCACGACTCGGCAGAATTGCGGGGTCAGCTGCCGGCGGGCGGGATATTGATCTTCAGCCCTGGATACAAGAACACATTGATGCTCGGCCACTGGTTTGCAGCGAGCAGCGAGTTGGTGGAAACACAAAACTTCTTGCGAATGGCCGAGAACGAATCACCCGCTTGCACTTCATAGGTGCCAGCCGGTCGATTGCCGCAGCCAGGCTTGCCGACCGGGTTTGCCACGATGGTTTGCTGTGTTTGATTCACCGTCACCTGCGCACTCGGCGGAATCTTCAACTGTCGGCCCGGATACGGAAATTGTTGCGTCGAAATCAGGCCATTCCACGACAGCAACTGGTCGACGGAGATACCGAAGGCGTTCGCCACTTTGATCGGCGAGTCGCCGGCTTGCACCACGTAAATCTGTTCGACGCCGACGGCACCGGGCGGCAGCGTGGTGACGACGGGTGCGATGGTCGTAACCGCGGGCGGAATCGTCGCGAAGTCGGTGGGGCCAATCGGCACGATGGTCGTTGCCGACCCTGCAGCATCGACGCCACACGCAGAGAGGGCGACTGCGAGCAACAGCCAACGCGAACGCATTGCGACGAGTTTACGCAAGGGTGCCCCGGCTCGGGTGTGATACGGCGCCGACGCGGGCTACGCCA